>Ga0256405_10000186_pt1 | contig 204778 bp, 177 predicted proteins | sample RumenRJG_02DNA_FD_189096 | JGI IMG/M metagenome (GOLD analysis project Ga0256405, IMG submission 189096) | Bovine rumen microbial communities from Lethbridge, Alberta, Canada - RJG_02 | ecosystem: Host-associated > Mammals > Digestive system > Stomach > Rumen | place: Canada: Alberta...
TGCCAGCTATAATATAACGTTATGGAAAGATTTTATGAGAAGAACGCACTAAAATCATTGTGTATTAGACTATTTTTGACTTAAGTCACACGAAATTCTCATAATACTATACTTGTCATAAGCCTGGCATCCTGAACTGGGTGCTATCGTTTCTACCCGACCTCATGGAGCGCGGAGTCTTCACATCGTGCGAAAGCAGCAGTCGGGCACTGGAGGACTATCAGATGGAGTCAGACAACGTGCGCCTCTTCCTCAGCGAGATGCTGGAGCCTTCGACGACACACACCCACGGGCAGGTGCTGTTCGATGCCTACGTGAACTACTGTAAGGCCGCCCAGCTCCATGCCTTGGGCAGAACCAGGTTCTACAAGCGGCTGGACAACTTGACCCATGCCGGTGAGAAGATACACAAGGTTATGTACTTCAAACTTAAACTCATTGAGTCATGAACAGTCAGTATGAACATTTCGACACCGACCGGCTTCGCGCCATCCCCATCACGGAGGTGGTGCGGCGGTTGGGCGGCAACTTGCGTAAGATGGGTGTGAACCACGTCACCCACTGCCCATGGCACCAGGACGAACACCCCTCGCTGTCAGTGGTCGAAGGAACCGGCAAGAACTATTGCCATTGCTTCAGTTGCAATAAGGGCGGTGACGTCATTGCATATACCATGCAACGAGGAGGATGGACATTCCTACAGGCCTGTCAGTGGCTGTCCAAAGAGTTTGGCATCGGCACCCTGCAGTCGGGCGGATATGTCCCACGTCCCAAACCACGCACCGTAGTCATACCGCCAGAGCCAGCGTACACCTTTATCCCCATGGAGATGGTGGACGAGTTAGTGTCAACAGAAAGCTCACTCTGCAAGTGTCTGGCGCACCTGTTCCCCTCCAAGGCAGTGCAGTGGATAACTGAAGAATACCGCTTGGGATGCTGTTCACTCTACGAGCACGACGACTACACCGTCTTTCCCAGTATCGACAGTCAGGGACAAGTCTGCAACCTGAAAGTGCAGCACTACGACACCGACCCTGCATCAGCCCATTTTGCCCACAGTGACCAAAAGACCTACTGGCTGGGCAAGATGTGGGCCAACGAAGGACGCCTGCCCAAGGACGCACGGTTCAAGAGCCGTTGCCTCTTTGGCGAACACCTTCTCCATCGCTATCCGCAGTGTATGGTGGTTCTCGTCGAGAGTCCGAAGAATGCACTGTTTGGTGCACTCGCCTTCCCGAAGTTGCTGTGGGTGGCCACAGGCAACAAGACAGCCATCGGTCCTGAGGCACTGAAGCCGCTACAGGGACGCGACGTCATCGTCATTCCAGACCGTGACGCCATCGGCGAGTGGAAGACCAAAACAGACCAGATGGCCTGGCTGGCCAACTTCACCGTCAGTGATTTCTGCGAGCGTATGGCTCCGGACGGACAAGCCAAGTACGACGTGGCAGACTACATCCAGCAGCAACAGTGGGCACCACCCTTCTGACGCTGAGTAGATGGGACTATTTTCAGGAAAAGTTTAGAAGCCGTCTGTAACTCGGGAAAGCCTGTACAGACGGCTTTTCACGTGGACGGTGCAAATAGTTGGAATAGTTTTCGATGAAACTTTAATTTTTATTTTTTTTGATAATTAGTTTTTATATAAAAAAAGTCAAACAAACCCAAAACAACAGACAACTCGCTAAAAATCTGACAAATAGATGCAAGAATCCCTAACTAACAATTCCCCAAGAAGTACAAAAAAGTCCGTTCTTCTGTTCCACGACAACGGCTAATACGGATGTGGCTTAGCCGTTCCTGCGCGTGGGAAGGGCGTTCCTGTGCGTGGCTTGGGCGTTGCGGTGGGAGGAGGGAGAAAGGGTAAAAAAATGGGGGAAATGACGAAAAAAAATATCAGAAAAATTTGGTGGTTTCAGAAAAATTTCGTAACTTTGTAACATAAAACAAGAGAGTTAGTTACCTTAAAGTTTAACCATTAAAAACACAAAAACTATGTCAGTATTTTACAGATTGCATCAGAGCACGAATGAAGATCCCAGTATGAACGGTAAGTGGTACGCCCGTGCGGTACCCACGACTCTCATCACCACGAAGGAGCTGGCGGAGATCATGCAGCGTAACTGTACCGTGAAGAAGGCGGACATCGTGGCCGTCATCGCCGAGCTGGTGGACACCATGCGCGACCAGCTGCAGCAGTCGCACCGCGTGAAGATCGACGGCCTGGGATCGTTTAAGTTGGGACTGAACAGTACGGGGTCTGCCACGGCTGCGGAGTTTGACGTCCGCAAGAACATCAAGGGGGTCCACGTGGTGTTCACGCCGGAGGTCACCCACGACAGTGCCGGAAGCCGCACGAAGGTGCTCCTGGAGGGTGTCACCGTGGCCGAGCTGCCTAAGAACATGGTGAACACGGAGCGGCCTTAGGACATTAACCAATAACCATTAAACATTAAAGGCTGCGATTAAGCGAGCACAGAAATGTTAAAGGCTGCGATTGGACAAGGAGCAAGAGGATGTATTCTTCGCTCCTTGTCTTCTTATGTAAAGATGCAGAACCTAATGAAGTCCTGCATCCTTTTTCGTTTTCACTAGTCCGGATTTCTCCCCGAACCGAGGGCAAAGATAGTAAAAAAGAAGGAAATAAGAAAGAAAATGAAGGAAAAGTTTGGAAGATAAGCAAAAATCACCTATCTTTGCAGCATGAAAGGAACCTATTTAGGTTAAAGCCCCGGTTGGTCCGGCAAGCAACTAAATAGAAGCACTTTTAAACTCCGCTTCAGATGGATAGCCCCGGTTGGTCCGGCAAGCAAGGCCATTAAAGCGGAGTTCCTTTTTGTAGTAATTCTTCTGTTGCAGCGGTTTGCCAAAGCAAGTACTTCTGCACGCAGGCGCTTACTTTCTATATAATAATCATCGACTGTTCTTTTCATATATGCAAAGATAATAAAAAGATTAGAAAAAAGGGCAACTTGAGAAAGAATAATCAAGAAAAAATGTGTACTTTTGCAGCAACAAAAGAGAAGAAGACGATGAAGATGAAGACTACCCTACTCCTGCTGATGGCTGGAGTGATGATGACGGCCTGCCAGGAGTCGTTTGAGGACAGATGTGACCGTGAGGCAAGAGAATATACGCGCCAGCAGTGTCCGAAGAAGATTGCGCAGGACGTGACGCTGGACAGCATGACCTTTGAGCGCGGGAGCCACACCATCAGCTACTGTTATACGGTGAGCGGAGCTATTGACAATGCGGCGGCCATCAACGGGGAACAGGTGCGTGCGGCATTGTTGCAGGAGGTCAGGAACTCGCCGCAGCTGAAGGCGTACAAAGATGTCGGCTACGGGTTGCGCTACGTGTACTATTCTAATAAAGAAAAAGGAACGCAGCTGTTTGAGGCTACGTTCCGTGAAAAGGACTACCGGTAAACAATAACCGGTAACCAATAAACAATAACCGTTACTCTTCGATGGCTTCGGGCTTCATGTTGGTGTACACGGTCTGTACATCGTCGAAGTCTTCGAGCTTCTCAATCATCTTGTCGATGGTCTCGCGCTCCTCGGGAGTGACATCCTTCAGGTCGTTGGGGATGCGGGTGAACTCAGCACCGGTGACCTCGAAGCCGTTCTCCTCCAGGTGTTTCTGGATGGCACCGAACGATGAGGGATCGCCATAGATGGTGATGCTGTTCTCCTCCTCGTCCTCGTCGTACTCATCCTCCACGCCGTAGTCGATGAGGTCGAGAATCATCTCGTCCATATCGAGGTTGTCGGTCTTCTTGAAGGTGAACACGCACTTGTGGTCGAACAGGAACGACAGCGAGCCCTGGGTACCCAGGTTGCCGTTGAACTTGTTGAACACCGAGCGGACGTCACCCACGGTACGGGTGGTGTTGTCGGTCAGCGTGTCAACGAAGATGGCTACTCCGTGAGGGCCATATCCCTCATAGGTTACCTCCTTGTAGTCGCTCTGGTCTTTACCCATCGCGTTCTTGATGGCACGCTCGATGTTGTCCTTCGGCATGTTCTCGCGCTTGGCGTTGGCGATGATAGCACGGAGTGCGGGGTTCATGTCGGGCTCGGGACCGCCAGCCTTGACGGCAATAGCGATCTGCTTACCAATCTTGGTGAATGTCTTGGCCATGTGGCCCCATCTCTTCAGTTTCGCAGCTTTGCGATATTCAAATGCTCTTCCCATCTTACATTTTACAATTTTACTATTTCACAATTATACTATTTAATACTTTCAAAGTGTTTACGTGTACTTACAGTAAATGGGCAAATTGTCAAATTCAGCGAAGCTGAGCGCCTAGTTTGGCGGTCAGCTGAGCGATGAGTTTCTGCATGATTGCCTCAATCTGCTTGTCGCCCATGGTCTTCTCGGCATCCTGGAGGATGAAGTTGACGGCATACGACTTCTTGCCGGCGGGTAGCTTGTCACCCTCATAGACGTCGAAGAGCTCTACCTTCTTCAGCAGTTTCTTCTCGGTCTGGCGGGCTATCTGCTCTATCTGGGCAAACTCCACATCCTTGTCGATGAGCAGGGCGAGGTCGCGGCTGACGGCGGGGAACTTGGCTACCTCGGTGTAGAGCACCTTCTGCTTGCGGACAACCTTCATCAGTGCCGTCCAGTTGAGTTCCGCATAATAGACGGGTGTGAGGATGTCAAACTGGCGCTGCAGTTTCTTGGTCAGTACACCCATCTCGACGAGCAGTTTGCCACCACGGTTCTCGATGGCTACACCAGTAGAGAAGACGGGATTCTCCGACTTCTTGCGAACCAGCATGCCAGGCTGTACGCCGATACGGGCCAGGATGTTCTGCACGTGAGCGTCGAGTTCAGCATACTGCATGTCCTCGTTCTGATGAGCCCACGAGCCTTCGACACGCTTGCCGGTCATCCAGAGGGCCATGTGGTTCTCTTCACAATAACCATTAAACAATAACCAATTACCCTTTTTCATAGCCTCTTCCTCTGCTGCAGCATCACGGTTATTGGTTATAGTTTCACGTTTATTGTACACGTTTCCAAACTCGAAGAAGCGGCAGTTGCCGTTCTTGCGCTTAGCATTGTGCTCGATGCTCTCCAGACCGCCATACAGCAGGGTACCACGCATGACATTGAGGTCGCTGCTGAGCGGATTCATAATCTTGACGAGGTTCTGTGTGTCGTCGTAGTACGCCGACTTCGTCAGTGAGTTGTTGAGAATCTCGTTGAAGCCTGCACCCACCAACTGCTCGCTGGCGAGGTTAGCCAACTTGTGCTTCTGGTCCTCATCGCCCTTGATGACGAGGCTGGACTTCAGCTGGGTGGGAATCTCCACATTGTTATAGCCATAGATGCGCAAGATGTCCTCGACGACATCGCAGGGACGCTGTACGTCCACACGATAGGCGGGAATCTCCAATTGCATTCCCTCGGAGTTTTCTCCGAGGACCTTCATCTCCAAACTCTCGCAGATACTCTTGATGGTCTCTACGGGAATCTCCTTACCGATGAGTGAGTGTACGTAGTCGAAGTTGAGGTCAACAACGGCGTTCTCCATCTTCTCGGGATAGACGTCCTTGATGTCCATAGACACCTTACCGCCTGCCAGTTCCTTACACAACTGGGCTGCATATTTCAGGGCGTCAATCACGCCATTGGGATCGATGCCACGCTCGAAACGGAACGAGGCGTCGGTGCTCAAACCATGACGGCGGGCCGACTTACGAATCCAGGTGGGATGGAAGTAGGCAGACTCCAGTACCACGTTCTTGGTGGTCTCGTAGGTACCACTACCCCTACCACCAAAGACACCGGCGATACACATGGGCTCCTCGGCATTGCAGATAGCCAGGTCGCGGTCGCTCAGTTTATGCTCTTCGCCATCCAGCGTCTGGAAGGGTGTACCCTCTGGCATGGTCTTAACGACAATCTTGTGGCCCTTCACCATGTCGGCATCGAAGCAGTGCAGGGGCTGGCCAAGCGCCATCATCACATAGTTGGTGATATCGACGATATTGTTGATGGGACGCAGACCAATGGTGGTCAGCTTATTCTTCAGCCATTCGGGCGACTCCTTGACCTCGCAGTCGGTCAGGCTCACACAGGCATAACGCTTGCAGGCCTCCGTATTCTCGATGACTACATCGATGGGGAGACTGTTGTCATCGACGGAGAACGTCGATGCACAGGGCTTGTGGGTAGCGGTCTTGTAGCCGTTCTGCTTCAGCCAGGCATAGAGGTCGCGAGCCACACCCCAGTGTGAGAGGGCATCAGCACGGTTGGCGGTGATATCCACCTCGATGAGCCAGTCGCTCTCCAGGTGGTAGTATTCGGCAGCAGGCGTACCCACCTTGGCATCCTCAGGCAGTACGATGATGCCAGCATGGTCGGTACCGATGCCAATCTCGTCCTCGGCACAAATCATACCCAGCGACTCGACACCGCGCAACTTGGATTTCTTGATAACAAACTCCTTGTCGCCGTCGTAGAGCACGCAACCCAGGTCGGCCACGATGACCTTCTGACCGGCAGCCACATTGGGAGCGCCGCAAACTATCTGCTGAGGCTCGCCCTTGCCGAGGTCAACGGTAGTGACGTGCAGGTGGTCGCTGTCGGGATGGGGTTCGCAGGTCAGGACCTGACCAACATACAGGCCTTTCAGTCCGCCCTTGATACTCTGTACTTCTTCGAGTGCATCGACTTCCAGACCTGTGGATGTCAGCGCATCGCAGACCTGTTGGGGAGTGAGGTCGAAGTCAACGTACTCCTTTAACCATTTATACGATATATTCATCTTGTTATTTGATGATTTGACAATTTACTATTTACTATTTTGGAAATCGGATGCAAAATTACAAAAAATCGGGCAAAGCACAAAGCATTTACCCGATTTTATTATTTACAGCCCTCTATTCTTAGAATAGCAGGCGGGAAAATCAGTTCAGTCCAAACAAGACGCGCAGGCCGCCATCGACACCCGAGAATCCCATGAATGCCAGCGATAGCAGACCAGCCGACAGCATGACGATGGCCATGCCGCGCATGCCTTTGGGAACGGTGACGAGTTCCAACTGCTCACGCATACCGGCGAAGACGGTCAGTGCCAAGCCGAAGCCAATGGCCGTCGAGAAGGCATAGACGACAGACTGCAGCAGGTTGAAGTCTTTCTGGATAACCAGGATGGCGACACCCAGCACAGCACAGTTGGTGGTAATCAGGGGCAGGAAGATACCCAGAGCCTGATAGAGTGCCGGCGACACCTTCTTGAGGATAATCTCGACCATCTGCACAAGAGCGGCGATGACCAGAATGAAGGCGATGGTCTGCAGGTACTGCAGTCCAAAGACATCCAGCACGTAGGTCTGTACCAGCCATGTCACGATGGTGGCCAGCGTCATCACGAAGGCAACGGCTGCCGACATACCCAGCGAGGTATCCACTTTCTTAGAGACACCCAGGAAGGGGCAGATGCCGAGGAACTGCGACAGGATGATATTATTGACGAATATCGCGCTAATGAAAATCAATATATATTCCATAATGTAATTTACAATTTGACGATTTACAATTTACAATTTAACTGCGCAGTTTATTGACAATCGCAATGAGGAATCCCAGCATGATGAAGGCTCCCGGGGGAAGCACGAAGAGCAGGATGTTGTACTCCTCGGGGAGCAGCGTCAAACCGAAGACGGAACCAGAGCCCAGCACCTCGCGGCAGATACCCAGCAGCGTAAGACCGATGGTAAAGCCCAGACCGATACCGATGCCGTCGAACAAGGAGGCTACGGGTGAATTCTTAGAGGCAAAACCTTCAGCACGACCGAGGATGATACAGTTCACCACAATCAGCGGGATAAACAGGCCGAGGGCAGCGTCAATGTCGGGCAGATAGGCCTTGATGAAGAGCTGCAGCACGGTGACGAAGGCAGCGATGACCACGATGAACACGGGGATGCGCACCTTGTCTGGCGTGACACTCTTCAGGCAGGAAATAACGAAGTTGGTGCAGATGAGCACGGCCATCGTGGCCAGACCCATCGACATACCGTTCATGGCAGAGGTGGTAGTGGCCAGCGTGGGACACATACCCAGCATCAGGACGAACGTGGGGTTGTCCTTGACGATGCCATTCTTGATGATATTGATATAACTCATATAGTGAATTTACTATTTGACAATTTGACAATTTACGATTTTACTCTGCCGGTGTGGCCTTGTAAGCCTTATAGGCGTTATTGACAGCCTTCAGGAAGGCACGCGAGGTAATCGTCGAGGCCGTGATGGCATCCACCTGACCGCCATCTTTCGATACGGTCAGCGGCTCCTGGGGGTCCTTGCCGATGATGTCGCCCTTCTGGCCCTTCTGGAACCACTGGTCGGCCTTGGCACCCAGTCCGGGTGTCTCGGTATGGGCGAGCAGCGTATAACCAAGCACCTTGCCGTCAGGATCGAAACCGACGAGTACCTTCAAGTCGCCACCAAAGCCCATAGTCGTGGACTCCACGGCAGCACCGAGGGCGTTGCCGTCCTTGTCTTTAGCCTCATAGACGAGATAGGTTAGTTCCTTGCCGTCCACCATCTGCTTCACCTCTACAGGATCAGCGACGCTGAGCTCGTCCGCACACATCACACTCTTGATACCGTTGTCCAGTTTCTGCTTGTTGACTTCAGCAATAGGACCTTCGGTCACGTGGTTCACCAAAGCCAGCAAACCACCCATGATGACTGCTACTAAAGTGAGTACCAGCACCATATTCAATAAAGATGATTCTAACTTCTTCATAATCTTTAATCTTTAATATTTCATCTTTAATTTACTTGGTCGGCACTTCACCGAAGCGCTTGGGTTTCACGTACGTATTAATAAGAGGTGTAAAGGCGTTCATGATGAGGATGGCGAACGACATACCCTCGGGATAGGCACCCCAGTTACGGATGACGACGGTCAGCACACCGATGGCCACACCATAGATGAGCTGGCCCTTGGCAGTCATCGGCGATGTCACGTAGTCGGTAGCCATGAAGATGGCACCCAGCATCAGACCACCGGAGAGGATGACGCTGATGGGGTCAGCATAGGCGGGGCTGGCCAGATGACAGATACCGCTGATGACGAATACCGTACCGATGATGCTGACGGGGATGTGCCACGTGATGATCTTCTTCCACAGCATGTATGCCAGGCCCAACAGCAGCGCCAGGGCACAAACCTCACCCATGGCACCGGCACCTGCGGGATGGTTGCCCAGGAAGAGGTCGAGCGACGAGGGCAGCTTGTCCAGAATGCTGACATCGCCCGTCTTGATGGCTTCCTTCATGACGGCCAGCGGGGTGGCTCCCGTCTCGGCATCCAAATAGCCACCGATGCCCAACTGACCAACCTTCGGCCATGTCGTCATCTGTGCGGGGAAGGCCACCAATAGGGCGGCACGACCTACCAGTGCAGGATTGAAGAGGTTATTACCCAGACCGCCAAACGTCATCTTGGCAACACCGATGGCAAACAGCGCACCGATGATGATAATCCAGATGGGCAGATTACTGGGGAGGTTGAAGCCGAGCAACAGACCCGTCAGTACGGCAGAGCCGTCACAGATGGTAGTGCGCTCGTTCTTAAGCATAAACTTATTGATGGCCCACTCAAAGAATACGCAGGCCGCCACACTCGTTGCACAGACAATGGCCGAGCCAATGCCGAAGAAATAGAACGACACCAGCAGCGCAGGCAACAGGGCGATGATCACCCCGTACATGTTCTTCTCAACGGTGTCTGTTCCGTGTGCATGAGGCGAAAGTGATACAATTAACTTACTCATTGTTTTATTTCACTATTTGACGATTTCACGATTTGACTATTTCTTAGCAGCACGGCTACGAATGATTCCCATGACGGTCGATTTGGCCTGACGGATGTTGTCGAGAAGCGGACGATGGGCGGGACAGGTAAACTGACACGAGCCACACTCAATGCAGCTAACGACCTCCTCCTTCTCGGCACGCTCCCAGTTCTTGACGGCAGCGAGTTTAGCAAGCAGGTAGGGTTCGAGACCCATCGGACAAGCCGACACGCACTTGGCACAGCGGATACAGGGATTCGGCTCCTTGCGGAAAGCCTCCTCACCCGAGATGATGGTCACCGAGTTGGTTCCCTTACAAATGGGCACCTCGACACTGGTCAGAGCCTTACCCATCATCGGACCACCGGCAAGCAACTTGTTGTCGCCCTCGGGCATACCACCGCAAGCCTCGATGAGGTCCTTCATCGGCGTACCCATACGAACGAGGAAGTTGCCGGGATTGGCCAGACGCTTACCTGTCACAGTGGTGTAACGCTCAAAGAGCGGCTTGCGCTTCATGACGGCCTCATAGACTGCGAAGGCGGTACCCACGTTCTGTACGATGGCACCCACGTTAACGGGGATGGCAGGAGGAGCAGGTACCTGACGGCGGATGACGGCATCCACCAACTGCTTCTCACCACCCTGCGGATAGCGCTGCTTCAGGGGAACGACCTCAACCTGGTATTCCGAAGCGCCAAATGCTTCGGCACACTTCTTGGTGAGCAGTTCGATGGCGGGCATCTTGTTGGTCTCGATACCGATGTAGCCCTTGGTGACCTTGGCGCCCTTCATCAGCAGTTCCAGACCCACAAGAATCTCATCGGCATGCTCCATCATCAGACGGTAGTCGGCAGTGATATAAGGCTCGCACTCGACGGCATTGATGATGACGCACTCGGCCTTGGCCGTCGGAGGCGGACAGAGTTTGATGAAGGTGGGGAAACAGGCACCGCCCATACCGACGACACCGGCAACCTTGATGCGCTCCACAATCTCCTCGGGAGTCAGTTCGGGATGGTCCTTTACCAGTTCCAATTTGTCGCTGCGGTCAATGCTCTCTTCCCATTCGTCGCCCTCGACATTAATGATGATGACGGGTTTGCGATAGCCAGTAGCGTCAATGGCGGTATCAATCTTGAAGACGGTACCGCTGACACTGCTGTAGATGGGGGCCGATACGAAACCACCGGCCTCGGCAATCATCGTCCCCACCTTCACCTTGTCGCCTTTCTGAACAACGGGTTTGGCAGGAGCACCAATGTGCTGACCCAACGGGAATATAGCCTGCTTGGGCAGTGCGGCCACCTGCGTGGCGGCCTCATGGGTCAGTTTATTCTCTTCGGGGTGTACACCACCGATACGGAATGTTCTTGCGTTCATGCTTGTTCCTCCTTCTTTTCGTTAGTGGGGTTAATAGGCTTTATGGGGTCCGCCTTGGGAGCCTCAGCCTTGGGAGCCTCTTCCTTGGGTTTGGGCTGCGGAGCCGGCGTCGGGAAGTTCACGTCATGAATAGCACCCGTGGGACAAACGGCTACGCACTTGCGGCACAGACGGCACTTCTCGAAGTCGATGTAGCAGACGTTGTTCTCTACCTTGATGGCATCAAACTTACACTCCTTCTCACACTTGCCACAGCCGATGCAGGCTGACTTACAGGCCTTCATGGCCACAGGACCTTTGTCCTTGTTGACACAGGAGACAAAGACTCTCCTACCCTTCAGACCTTTCTTGCGCAGTTCGATGATGCCGCGCGGACAGGCCTTTACACAGGCACCGCATGCCACGCACTTCTCCTCATCGACCTCGGGCAGGCCCGTCTCGGGATTCATGTGGATGGCATCAAACTGACAGGCTGCCACGCAGTCGCCACAACCCAGACAGCCAAAGCCACATGCCGTCTCACCGGCACCGCAGGCATTCATGGCAGCACAGGTGCGCAGGCCGCTATACTCGGCAATCTTCGGGCGTACAGCACAGGTACCATTACAACGTACAACGGCCACCTTAGGTTCACCGTTGGCAATGGCCATTCCCAGGAGGTCGGCCACCTTGCCCATCACTTCCTGTCCGCCCACAGGACACATCAGTCCTTCCAGACTGCCGGCGTCGGCACCCTTGACCAGGGCATCAGCCAGACCGCCGCATCCTGCAAAGCCACAACCGCCACAGTTGGCTCCCGGCAGTTGCTCGGTAACCTGAGCAATGCGCGGGTCCTCATAGACGTAGAACTTCTTGGAGCAGACATAGAGCACCAGGGCAGCTATCAGTCCTATGGCGCCCAGTACTGCTACAGCAATCAAAATGAAATTCATAAAGTTACTTTGTTTTTAATTTGTTTTAGTATGTTGTTTTGTTAATTGATTCCGGAGTAGGTACCGTCAGTTCGTGGGTTGTATGCTGAACGTAAACTGGCGCGCCATCCTGCCGCGTAGCAGGTAGAGCACGCCATAGTATGGCAAGAGGGCCAGCAGTCCCGAAAGGGCGGCCAGTCCTTCATGGTGCGTCAGCGACTGCACAATGACCAATACGGCAACCATCACGATGAAAGGTACGCCGAACGCCCATAGCAGAGCCTGTGTCGCAATCCGTGAAGGAGCCGTCACCACAACGGGATCACCCACCTTCAAATGGCGGACGTCAGCATGTAGCACATCGACCAGTTTCTCTTTGGACTCAGCAGCCGAACAGTAGCCGGCCACCTTACAGGCAGCACATGCTGAAGTCTGGACGATACGTACCTGTACGTGGTCGCCCTCGATGCGTTCGATAACCCCCGAATGTGCTATTTTGTCATTCATCAGTATGAGTCTTCTCGGCTTAACTTTGTGCAAAGATACGATAATTCTACGAATTAAGAGATATAAAGCGTGGTTTTTTTTGAAAAAAAGCCGTAATCGTTTGCAATTCTCCCGTCTTTTTGTTACTTTTGCCGCGTCTTTAATTTCTATCACTCATGAAAGCAACCGATCAGACACTGCAAGAGACCGAACGCGCACTCCGCAAAGTAACCGAGAAATTCCCACCCGCCGAGGAGGCCACCATGATGACCGACATCCACTTGCGGGTCATTCAGGATACCGGAGAGCTGCTGGCCTATGACGATGATGACAACGAGATCAACCGCTGCGTCGTCGAGCAGTGGATAGACAACAAAGACGACCACTTCTACGAGGAGGTCGCAGCCATTCTGCGCCAACAGATAGAGAAGCACAAGGAACAGGTGGAACAGATGTCCATCCTGAAGCCGTTCTCCTTTGTGCTGGAGGACGACGACCGCGAGACGGTGGCAGAACTGTATTTGGTGGACGACGACACCGTCATCATCAACGACGAGTTGATGGCCAATCTGGACCAGGACCTCGACGACTTCTTAGAGCAACTGCTCAAAGAGTAGCTGTTGGCAGACGCCTCTCAGCACCCCCTTGGCGCACCTACTTTTTTATCTGACACGGAGCATATCACCAACCTGAATCTGGTAATCTGCCGTCAGGTGATTCATCTTATAGAGATACTTAAGCCGGATGCCGTATTTCTGTGAGATTGTGTACATTGACTCACCTCCAGCCACACGATGGATATAGCCCTTATACTGTTTCGGAGCCTTTGAGCGTTTCTTCTTCAACCACACGATTTCTCCCTCTTCAAGTACGTCGTTCTTGTCGCGCTCATTATAGCGTGCCAACTTACGATAAGACACGCCGACATCCTGAGCGATGCTGCGGTAGGTATCACCACTGCGGGCATACAGATAGTAGTTGTTATTGAAGGCCTGAATCTGGCGGTTGGAGTGTCCCTGCAAAGCCTCCAATTTAATGCCGTGCCAGTGACTCTTGCCGCTGTCATAACGGTCCAAGCCATACAGTTCGATGATACCTATCAGTTTGGTGGCGTACGTCGGACTGGTGGCATAGCCACAAGCCTTCAAGCCTCTGGCCCATCCCTTATAGTCGGTCTGCTTCAGCTGAAAAAGACGACTGTATCGGGGACTCTTTGAGAGAAATACCGAATGATCGACATAACTCTCATAGGCATTGTTGTAGGCTCGGAAGCACTCTCCCAACTCATCGTCATCATGGTAGGACTTCCGACCAGTCCACCCATTACACTTGATACCGAAATGGTTGTTGCTGCGGCGGGTCAGTTCGCTCTTCCCTGCCCCCGACTCCAAAGCACCTTGTGCCAAGGTTATGCTGGCCGGAATGCCATACTGACGCATCTGCTGGATGGCAATATCTTTGTACTGGTCGAAATAATCCTGATAAGCCTTGTTCCACGTCTGTCCAAGTGCATAAAAACTGCAAAAAAGCAGAAAATACAAGAAAAATAGGTATCTTTTCATGATTTCTTCTCAAATAATGATGCAAAAATAAAGAAAAATAATTATATTTGCAACAAATTTGGCAATATTATGGAAAAACTAACCTTAAAATCGACAATTAACGTCTCAAAAGAAGACGAATTGTCTGCTACGGATCTCGCATTGGTAGAAGCCGCCAAGCAGGCTACTTATAATTCCTATGCGCCTTATTCCCACTTCCGCGTGGGTGCAGCAATACTATTGGAAAACGGACTGACCATCCCCGGTTGCAATCAGGAGAATGCCGCCTTCCCCTCTGGTCTGTGCGCCGAGCGGACCGCACTCTTTGCTGCCGGTGCCCAGTATCCCGACCAGCCTGTTCTGGCACTGGCTATCGCTGCCCGCAACGAGGCCGGTGAGTTCCTGGAGGACCCCGTCAGTCCCTGCGGCTCCTGCCGTCAGGTCATCATCGAGACCGAGACACGCTTCCAGAAGCCCGTCAAGATTCTGTTATACGGTACGAAACACACGTACGTCATCGACAGCATCCGGGAACTGATGCCCCTCTCGTTCACGACGCTGAAGGAGTAACTTTCTAACTCAATATTAATAATGGTAAAGATATCGAAAGAAGCCGCGCTGGAATATCATGAATCCGGCAGGCCTGGAAAAATTGAAGTAAAGCCGACCAAGGCTTATCGTACGCAAACCGACTTGTCGCTGGCCTACTCTCCTGGAGTAGCCTATCCGTGTCTGGAGATTCAACAGAATCCCGACGATGTGTACAAGTACACCGATAAGGGCAACCTCGTCGCCGTCATTTCCAATGGTACGGCGGTGCTGGGACTTGGTGACATCGGCGCCATGAGCGGTAAACCCGTCATGGAGGGAAAAGGTCTGCTGTTCAAGATTTATGGCGGCATCGATGTCTTTGACATTGAGGTCAACGAGAAAGACCCCGAGAAGTTCTGTGAGGCCGTAGAGAAAATCGCGCCCACCTTTGGCGGTATCAACCTGGAGGACATCAAGGCCCCCGAGTGCTTCTATATTGAGGAGCGTCTGAAGCGCACACTGGACATCCCCGTGATGCACGACGACCAGCACGGTACTGCCATCATCTCGGCAGCCGGTCTGAAGAACGCCCTGGAGGTCATCCACAAGGACATCAAAAAGGTGCGCATCGTGGTTAACGGTGCCGGTGCTGCCGCTATCTCGTGTACCAAACTCTATATGGCTCTCGGTGCCCAGAAGGAGAATATCGTCATGCTCGACTCCAAGGGGGTCATCCGTGCCGACCGTCAGGACCTGAACGACCAGAAGCGTTTCTTCGCCACCCAGCGTACGGACATCACAACGCTGGAGGAGGCCATCAACGGCGCCGACGTCTTCGTGGGTCTGTCAAAGGGTAATGTGCTCTCGCAGGACATGGTACGCACCATGGCTGCCAACCCCATCATCTTCGCCCTGGCTAATCCCGTACCGGAGATCAGTTATGAAGATGCCATGGCTGCCCGTCCCGACGTGCTCATGTCAACCGGTCGTACGGACTATCCGAACCAGATTAACAACGTCATCGGATTCCCCTACATCTTCCGAGGAGCTCTCGACGTACATGCCACAGCCATCAACGAGGAGATGAAGCTGGCTGCCGTCCACGCCATCGCCGACCTCGCCAAGCAACCCGTTCCCGACGTGGTGAACGATGTCTATAAAGTCAACAATCTGCGCTTCGGCCGCGAATACTTCATTCCGAAACCCGTTGACCCCCGTCTCATCAGTGAGGTGTCTGCTGCTGTGGCCAAGGCTGCCATCGAAAGTGGCGTGGCTCGTAAGACCATCGAGGACTGGGATGACTACAAGCGTTCGTTGAGCGTTCTGCTGGGCCAGGAGACCAAACTGACCCAGAAGCTCTACTCTACCGCCGCAGCCCATCCGCAGCGCGTGGTATTTGCCGAGGCCATCCATCCTACCATGCTGAAGGCCGCCGTTCAGGCAAAGGCCGAGGGCATCTGCCACCCCATCCTGTTAGGTAACGACGAGGTCATCGCCAAGATGGCCAAGGAGTTGGAACTGAACCTCGATGGTATCGAGGTCGTCAACCTGCGCCACCCCAACGAACAGGAACGCCGCGAGCGCTTTGCCCATTTCCTGGCCGACAAGCGCCAGCGTGAGGGTTACACCTTCCAGGAGGCCAACGACAAGATGTTTGAGCGTAACTACTTCGGCATGATGATGGTTGAGACCGGTGAGGCTGACGCCTTCATCACGGGTCTCTACACCAAATACTCCAATACCGTCAAGGTTGTCAAGGAGGTCATCGGCATCCGTCCGCAGTACAAGAACTTCGGTGCCATGCACATCATCAACTCTCCGAAGGGCACCCTCTACATCGCCGATACCCTGGTCAACGAGAATCCCGATACCGAGACACTCTTCGACATCGCCAAACTGGCCTCCAAGAGCGTTAAGTTCTTCAACGAGAAACCTGTCGTAGCCATGATCAGTCACTCGAATTTCGGTTCCAGTCAGAGCGACGGTGCCCTGAAGGTGAAACGCGCCACGGAGATGATGCAGGAGTGTTACCCCGACCTGCCCATCGATGGCGAGATGCAGCTGGGCTTTGCCCTTGACCGCGAACTGCGTGACGAGCAGTATGCATTTACGCGTCTCAAGGGTAAGGATGTCAACACACTGGTATTCCCCAACCTCACCTCGGCACGCTCTTCCTACAAGATGCTGCAGAAGCTTAACAGCGACGTGGAGATTATCGGTCCCATCCAGATGGGTCTCAACAAACCCATCCACTTTGTGGACTTCGGCGCCTCCGTGCGCGACGTGGTCAACATCGTTGCCGTAGCATGCATTGACGCGTATGTTGACAAGGTCAAGAAAGAAATCGTCGAAGAAGAAGAATAACGGTTTCTATATCTTAACCATGACAAACCAATGACGCACAACGCAGTAACATTCTCATCTGCGTTGTGCGTCATGTATTAAGGCTGCCACAAAACGGACACCGACCTTTCTGTTGCAGTTTGGCACCACAATGGCCACAATGGTAGCGGTAGTGCCGATGATGCTGATAGCAGCGCAGCGCAAAAACGAGATAAGCGACCCACAGCAGATAACCCACATAGTAGAGTGTGAAGACGCTGAACACCACATAGATGATGGCGCAGACAGCGCCGAGGCCGGCCAGATAGAGCAGCGCATCGATGGTGCTGAGCTGGCGCCTGATGTCATCCAGAGCGGCAATGCCCACTATAAGGATGGCCCACACCATGGCGATGAAGACCCCCAGATGGAGTGGCAGGGCAAAGGGGTTGAGCGACGGATGGAAATAGTAATGGCGCCACGACTCTGCCCCATACATCTGAATGGAGGCATAGAGCGTGGCTGATGTGGCTATCAGGACGCAGAGCAAGGTCGGATAGAACGAGTCGATGTCGTGAAAATGGACGATATAGGCTCTTCGACGCAACAGCCTGCGCAGAGCGTAGAGACCACCCGCCAACATGCAGAGCGCCAGAAACACCACCAGATGCGTATTGGTGAAGATGTCGATGAACTCCGAGATGGGATCGTCGGGCGAGACGCCAGCCAGCAATTCGCTCTCGCGTATCCAACCCTGCGTAATCTGGTCGCGCGCCACCTTCACCCATACCGAGTCAATGGTATCGGTCGGTACAATCTCGATGTCGGCCACCACGACACGCTCTCCCCTCACGACATACATGGTGTCGAAAACCATATCGGGCAGGGCGTCAGACAATGGCAGGTGGCGGGCATTAACCACGAAGTTGTAGTTCTGGGTGTAGTGGTGGGTCGTCGAAAACGAGATGGAGTCAATCTGCTGCTTGGTCAGGTCCCACGCATCCGGCGACTGCTGGCCACGGTGGTAGCATGAGGTCAGCAACAACAGGCAAACTATCAACAGGTTACTCCGCATAGACATTCATTTGACAGTTTTTGCAATCGAAGTCCAAGCGGAAACGGGTGCCGTCGTTGAGTCTCAAAAAGAGTGGTTCTTTCCAGTCTGGACGGCGACCGCCATGTTTCACGCAGCGCCCCAGGGCATAACGCAGACAATGGCGACATTGCATCACAGGACCCTCGCCACCTTTGATTTCATAAGCCGACACCTCCGGAGCGCCATAGAACTGCTGGGCCTTGCGATTAGCGATATTGGCCAGATAAGAGCAGGTGCCAAGGGGTGAATCTTGAAGAGCGTGCGACGAGACCGCTGGACGCTGGGACGTGACGAGAGAGGAGATAGGCCGGTGAGAAGACCCTTGCTCCTGTAGGCGTTCCACCAACATGCGGCGCATCTCGCTCAATACGCTATTGGGGATGAAATATGAGAAGTCCGCGGGCAGCTCCACCCCACTACACTCATAAGGGGTGCCACCCAGTTTGGAGAGTTGACGAACGATATTGTCATAGGGCGGTTTCTCGGCCTTCTGATGGGGACACGCCATGTCGATGGTCACACCTGACGCAGAGACGGCAAAGCCGTTGGACGTAACGGTGACATGGAAGTGCAAAGGAATTTTCCTTTGGGCGCTGTTTTTCGACAAGCTTTTCTCGAAAGCCACATCGTTATTACGGTACAGGGCCATGCCGGAACGCAGGTGCTGCGGCATCTGGTAGGGAAAGAGGCGGTTACCCACCGCACGGTTGACACGAAAACCCTCCAGTTCGCGGTTGTCGTTGATAAAGCATAAGCCGTCGCCATTGGCAAAGGTGGCCGTACCGGCAACATTGAAAGAGTCGCGCCGCAACTCCTTGACCGTCCCGACAAACTCGCCCATGGCCTTGGGGGTGTCCGGGGAGAAGATGTCCGGTTGGCGGCCATGCAGGAAGTAGGTGGTAAAACCCCTATTGAAAGTTTTCTTCAGATGGGGAGTAAAGGAGTAAGAGCAACGGCCCTTGGAGGCTCGCTGGTACGCGTCAGGATGTCGCGCGATGAAGTTATCAAGACGCTGACTATAGGCTGCAACGACATTCTTCACATAGATGGCATCTTTCAGTCGCCCCTCAATTTTGAATGAGGTGGCTCCCGCCAGAATGAGTTCCTCCAGGTGGTCGCTCTGGTTCAGGTCCTTTAACGATAGCAGATAGCGTTGGTGTTCCAACTCGCGACCGTCGGCATCCAGGAGGTCGAACTTCATGCGACACACCTGGCCGCACTCGCCACGGTTGGCCGAACGTCCCAGCAGGTATTGGGATGCATAACATTGTCCGCTGTAGCTGACACACAGGGCACCATGAACGAAGACCTCCAGTTCGACATCGGGCACCTGGCGGTGGATGTCGGCAATCTCCTCAACAGACAGCTCACGAGCCAGCACAACCCTGCGGAACCCGATGTCACGCAGCCAGCGCACCTTCTCTGCGGAACGATTGTCGGTTTGGGTGGAGGCGTGTAATGAGAGGGATGAAAAATCTTTCATCTTTAATTTTTCATCTTTCATCTTCAACACGGCCATATCCTGAACAAGGATGGCATCGACACCAGCATCATACAGGTCGCCTATCAGCTGCTGCGCTGCTTCGAGTTCATGGTCATAGAGGATGGTATTGACAGTAACATAGACGCGTGCCTCAAACTGATGAGCATAACGGCAGAGTTGCCGGATGTCATCGACACTATTGCCGGCGGCAGCACGGGCACCAAAGTGTGCGGCACCGATGTAAACGGCATCGGCACCATGGTCGATGGCCGCTATGCCACACTCCAGATTCTTGGCAGGTGCCAGCAGTTCCAGTTTCGTCATCTCTCACCTCTATAGGCTCACCTCTCGCCTCTGATTACTTGATCTGGTTAATATCATACGGCGTCTCCTGATAGACGTAGTAGTTAATCCAATTGCTATAGAAGAGGTTGGCATGGGCACGCCATGTCACCATGGGTCCCTGGTCGGGGTCATCGCCACGGTAGTAGTGCACGGGCATATCGACATCGTCGCGGACATCCTTGTCGCGGCGGTATTCATGGTCGAGCGTATCGGGGGCGTACTCCAGATGACCGGTGATATAGAACTCACGACCCTCGCGCGCCATCACGATGCTGACACCACTATCGGGAGACTCGGCGATGAGTTGCAGCTCCGGATGGAGAAGGATATCATCACGATGGATCTCCGTATGGCGGCTGTGGGGCATCTGGAAGACGTCGTCAAAGCCTCGGAAGATGGGCAGGCGGGGTTGTAGGGTTTGCTGCGGGAATATGCCGAACATCTTCTTCTCCAACGGATATTTCGGAATGCCGTAGTGACAGTAGAGTCCTGCCTGGGCGGCCCAACATATATATAAGGTACTCGTCACGTGCGTGCGCGCCCATAGGAAGATGTCGCGCACCTCCTCCCAATAGGTGACGTCCTCGAAGTCGAGGGTCTCGACGGGTGCGCCGGTAATGATCATACCGTCGTACTTCTGACTGCGCATCTGTTCGAAGTCGCGGTAGAACATCATCATATGTTCGATGGGCGTATTCTTCGGCGTGTGACTCTTCAACTTCATGAAGTCGATCTCCAACTGCAACGGCGTATTGGAGAGGAGGCGGATGAGGTCCGTCTCGGTGGTTATCTTCAGGGGCATCAGATTGAGGATGGCAATCTTCAGCGGGCGAATGTCCTGCATGTGAGCCCGGGAGTCGTCCATCACGAAGATGTTCTCGCGCTTGAGGAGCTCAATGGCAGGAAGTCTGTCGGGTATTCTTAAAGGCATGGAGCAACAGGAGTTTTATGATTCGACACGGATGACGACGGCCGACACATTATCGAAACCGCCATTATCGATGGCCTGTTCGCAGAGACGGTTGGCAGTAGCCCCTTCCCTGAGCAGGGTGGCAATTTCCTCATCGGTCATCATATCGTTCAAGCCGTCAGAACACAGCAGGAAGGTATCGTCCTTCTGGATGTCCTCCGTGATGTTGACCATATCCATATAGGCATTCTTGACACCGGCGCCGATGCAGTTGGTGATGATATTGGAATGGCGGTTGATGCCTTTGGCATTGTTCAGCGAGTGATCGGTTGACAACTGCTGCAGCTGCCCATTGCGAAAGCGGTAGAGGCGGCTGTCGCCACAGTTGACGAAGTAGTACTGCCCCTCATACTGGAGGATACCCACGAGGGTGGTGCCCATATCGCGTTTCGAGGCGTCGGCATAGCCCCGGGAGTTGACGGTGTGGTTGATGCTATGGAGCCAGTCGTTCATCTTCTGACAGTATTCTTCCGGTTGCAGGCCCTTGGGGACGTCGGTCATATAGAACTTCAGATTAGACAGGACCATCTCGCTGGCGACCTCGCCGGCATTATGGCCACCCATGCCGTCGGCTACGGCAATGGCGAAGCGACTGATACTCTGAGGAAAGAGTTCCGTCTGGTAGGCGTCACTACGCAGGAGCTGGTTATGTACCAGTACCATATCCTCATTATTCGAACGTACGCAGCCCACACGACAGGCTGCGGTGATTTTCATCTTATACATATTGTGTGTTATGTTTAGCTAATGCTTACTTGAAGGTTGATATTCGCTATGGTGACGATGTCTCCGCTCTTCATGGACATGGGGACATCGGGTTGCAGGTCGCGCTGGTTGAGTTTGGTACCATTCGACGAGTTCTTGTCGATGATGCACCAACCGGTGGTAGGCTTGTAGATCAGCTGGGCATGGACACCAGAGACGTAGCGGTTGTCGGCAAACATCTGCTGATAGGGTCCTTGGCGGCGTCCGATGATGGCACCGTTCATGCCCACTATCCGAATGTCGAGCGTGGGATTGTAGAGTGTCAGAGAGGGGATGCCGGCGGGAGTCACTATGGCGGTTTTCTCGGGAGCAGCCTGGTTGAACATCATGGGGATGTCCGCTCCAGACACGCTCATACTGCTCTGTGTGGCACTCTCTTGCTGTTGCAGTTCGTCGGCACTCATCATCAGACCGCCACAGAAGGTACAGCGGCGTCCCATCCCCACGCGGCCACAGTTCTGGCAATAGACCAACTTCTGACCACACTGGTCACAATAGTAGGACAGTTCTTCTATCTCTTCTTTACAGTTCGGACATATGATCATAGCACTTCCTTGATATCTTCTGGCATGATTAACTGATAGGTTTCCTGAGTCACTTCGGCAGGCGACAGCTGACTGACGCGCATGGAGAGCTGCTGAATGGTGGCATCCAGCAGGTTGCGCATCTCACGGGCGTTGCCGAAGGACTCGTCTTTCCGGATACACAGACGACCGATGAGGTCCAGGAGTCTGGCCTCAGCCTCTGCGGACAGCATGTAGTTGTCCTTGGCAGCCATCTTTTTGAAGATGGCGAGTAACTCAAACTCGTCATAGTCGTCGATATGCATCTTATGGGTGAAGCGGCTCGCCAGTCCCGGATTGACGGCCAAGAAGGTCTCCATCTCATTCTTGTAGCCGGCGGCGATGACCACAAACTTGCCACGGTCGTCCTCCATGCGCTTCATCAGGGTGTCGATGGCCTCCTTGCCATACTGGTCATTACCCGACGACAGCGTATAGGCCTCATCGATGAAGAGGATGCCGCCCATGGCCTTGTCACACATATTGTTGACTATCTTGGGCGTCTCACCCATATACTTGCCGACGAGGGTTGCCCGACTGGCCTCGATGACGCGACAGGTGGGCAGAATCTCCATAGCCTGGAGGATCTCACCCATCTTACGGGCCACAGAGGTCTTACCTGTACCGGGGTTACCCGTCAGGATGAAGTTCATAGCCATCTGCTGGACGTTACCGGCACCCATGGCGGCACGCTGTTTCATGAACATGCTCTGAACGGCCAGGCGGCGAATCATATCCTTCACGCTGCGCATGCCAATAAACTCGTCGAGTTCGTTGAGTACCTCGTCGAGCGGACGGACGCGCTCGCTCTGACCCATCGGCAGGTCATCTACCGTGATGCGGTACATGTCGGCCTCGGTGAAGTCGCTCTTGCCCATCAGGCCCACCAGGCGCTGACTTTGTTTCTCGACGGCCTGGTCAAAGATGCGGCGTGCCTCACGGGCATTGCCGAAGTTCTTGTCACGACGCAGGTAGAGCTGTTCAAAGAGCCGGTGGATAGCGCCTTGCGTCTCATTGTCCACGGTGAAGTTCTTGGCCTCGGCAAGATGGAGGAATATCTGCGTCAACTCGTCGGGCGTATAGTCCTCGAAATGGATGGTCTGCGTGAAGCGACTCTTCAGTCCCGGGTTGGTGTCGATGAAGTCGTGCATCTGGTCGGTATAGCCCGCCACGATGCAGATGAACTTTCCGCGGTCATCCTCCAGGCGCTTGAGGAGCGTATCGATGGCCTCGGCACCGAAGGCGTCCTGGTCGTTGGACTTCAACGTATAGGCCTCATCGATGAACAGTACGCCACCCATGGCGGAGTCTATCAGCTGATTGGTCTTGATGGCGGTCTGTCCCGAGAAGCCGGCAACGAGTTTCGAGCGATCGGCCTCAACAAGTTGTCCGCGCGACAGGATGCCCAGCGACCGGAACACGTCGGCCATGATACGGGCCACGGTGGTCTTACCCGTTCCGGGATTACCCGTAAAGACGTAGTGCTTACCCTGGAAGGTGTTGCTCTCTCCTCGACGGACCTGCAAATTGAGGAATGCCGCGAGGTTCGTAATCTCCTTCTTCACAGATGCCAGACCCACCATGCCCTCGAACTTCTTCAGGCACTCGGTATAGTCGACAGCCTTTGGTGCATCGTATGGGATGTCTGCGACCTCGATGGTCATCAGCTGGTCGTTGGAGAGCGTAGCAATATCCACCTGCTGCAGGCGCTCGGCCTGCTTGGAACAGATTTTGTCAAACAGCTGGCGCATGGTGCGGCCGTTGGCAAAGTCCTTGCCTCGCGAGTTATACAACTCGGTAATCATCTTCAGCGTCAACGCCTGGGCATCGGGGGCAAAGCGATATTTCTTCTCCTTCGCAAAGGACTCCATGATCTGGAAGAGCTGGTCGGGATTGTAGTCGTCGATATTGAGGAAGTAGCTGAAGCGGCTGCGGAAACCGACGTTGATACGGAAGAGGTTCTCCATCTCCGTACGGTAGCCTGCGGCGACGACCACAAACTTGCCGCGGTCGTCCTCCATGCGCTTCATGAGCTGTTCCAGCGCCTGGGCACCCTGCTGGTCACGCTCTCCGCCATTGCTGAGCGGCGCCAGCGTATAGGCCTCATCGACAAACAGGATGCCACCCATGGCCTTGTCGCAGAGGCGGTCCACCACCTTGGGCGTCTCACCCTGATAGGGGCTGACCATCTTCGAGCGATCGACCTCGACGACATGTCCGCTGTCGAGATAACCGATAGACTCCAGGATCTCACCCAGTTTGCGGGCGATGGTGGTCTTACCGGTTCCGGGGTTACCGGTCAGCACGATATGGATGCTCTGCTTCTCCTGTTCGCCGAGACCGCGCTCGGCACGCTGCATATTGTTGTGAACGGTAAAGGCGATTTCCTTGACGGCCTTCTTCACCTCGTCCATTCCGATATAACGGTCCAGATCGGCGAGGATATCCTCCAGGGTGCGCTCTTCGGGAACATAGCCGCGGATGTCACTCACCTCGACCTGCGTGGCTTGGGTGCCATGACTGATGAACGACGTGAAGATGTCCTCGGCAGTCTTGACGGCCACATGGGCATAACCGAAGGTGTCGTCCTTGGTCTTCACCTGGTACTGGAAGAGGCGGAGCAACTTCTTGTCGGCCTCCGGGGAGAACTCCGTAATGCCATACTTCTCCTGCAACTCCTGCTTGCAGATTTCATAGAGTTCCTGGTAACCTGGTGACGGCAGTCGGAAAGTATATTTGAAGCGGTTCTGCGCGGCGGGGTTCGCCGAGAGGAAGTCGTCAAGACCTTTCGGAAGACCGGCCATCATCACGATGGGATCCTCGTCCCACTTATCCATCTCGACAAACAACTTGTCGAGGGGGTTGACCTGGTTGGAGTAACGGTCCGGCAGCAGTTTCTGGACATTGTCGAAGAAGAGGATGCCGCCACGGGCCTTCCGCACATTCTCGTCCCACTTGTCAACAAAACGCTGGTAGTCAACAGCATCCACCATCGTCAACTTAGGTTTGTCGATGATACGATGCTGGTAAAAGAAGTCGCGAATAATCTCTGCCAATGCCGTCTTGCCTGTTCCCGTCTCACCGATGAGGATGGTGTTGACGCTCAGGCGCACCTTGGCCATGTCTCTGCGTGAATGCAGGAAGGTATAGGTGTCAACCACCGTCTGCAACTGGCTCTTGATATCGTCCAGACCGACCATACGGTCCAGGACGTTCTGAGAGACCAGCGGTTCACCGCACCAGCGGCAGAATTTCGCTATCTGTCTGTTTTCCTTTTGACAGTGTTTACAAATCATAGTTATTCAACCTGGTTGCTGTGTTCTACATCATTGTCAGGTACCACTTGTTCATTATCCTGTTCTATCTGGGTGTTGTCCTGTTTCAAAAGGGTATTGTTTTGGAACTGCTGTACCGCCTCCCTGGGCTTGAATTTCTTCAAGTCCGACTTGTTCATGTTCAACAGCGAGGGACTGAAGCATATCATCTCCAGTACGATGACGGCCATCAGCAGGCTCCACGTCATATAGTGAACAACCGACTCGCCGCTGATGGAGCGCACCTGGTTGTTGACATCGTCCAGCACGCCGAACTTAGAGCCCTTGAACTTGTAGGACTTCTGCTTGAAGGTATAGTACAGCGGGTCGATGAGGCTGGTCTTGACGTCGTCTTCCATCACCACGTTGATGAGCTGGCTATCGCCCTGCGTATCGCTGCGGTAGTCGGTGATGTGGCAGATGGCGAAATAGACGAAGGTGATGGCTATCATGGTCAGCGTAAACATACCGTCGTAGTGGACGTGTACGTAGCGTAACAGGAAGACGGGTATCCATGCCGACATCAGACCGATGGCGGCCCACATGGTGCAGAACAGGAAACCGTAACCGCGGAAGAAGGCACGCATGCCGGCAATGAGTGCCGTGACGCCACCTACAGGCAGTACGACGGTGGACCATGCATGGGCGAGGAACTCATCGCGCCGGTCAACGCCAAAGATGATGAGCAGTAGGAGCCACAGGGCCGAGAGGCTGTAGAACGTGATACGCCACGTATGTTCCTTGGCCTTGGCGCGGCGGTAGTTCTGGCGGACCTCCTTATATTTGTTGGCAGTCTCCTGCTTGGCATTCATGAAGCGCTTATGATAGAACTGGTTGGGGTCAACCCTTCCCAATGCCTCGACCCAGTCCTGCAGGGTGTGCTCATAACTGTAGGGCTCCACAAACTCCTCGGCAGGATTCTCATGGTAGAAGACAGACATCCATTGACTCAGCGCGCCACGCTTCATGGCGGCAAAGAGTTTGGGGCGTTGACCCTCTACGGGCAGTTGACGGCCGTCCTTCAACTCGATACCACCTTCAAGGACGTAGCTGGGCGTGACACCCAACTGGCGACAGAAGCGGTAGGCGGCCGTGCGCAGGTCGTAGGCGCTGAGGCGGTCGCGGTTCTCCTCGCTCTTCAGGTCGAAGCAGGCTCGTGCCATACTCATCTGCTCGAACCAGCCATGCAGTTGGGCGAAATACAGGAAACGGCCATCCTCGTTGGCATAGTCGAAAATCATCTCGCTGAACTCCTGCTCAGAGAGAGACTGCCACTCCTGCATCTGGCGGTTCAGAATCTCACCCACCTTATAGGGCGTATCGGCGTCCCGCAGGTCGAAGGCGGCATCGCGGTACAGGTTGTACAGTACCTTATAGCCTAAGGAGCGTGTGGGACGGCGATCCTGCGTCATGATGCGCAGCGACTCACAGGCCATCTTGTCCTCGTGGTTGTACATCCACGCCAGCAGACGACCGTCGCTGATACTCTCCCACTCGTCTTCCGTACAGTCCTCATAACCGAAGGAGTGGACGATTTCCTCCAGCGTGGCTGAAGGATGCTTGGCGAGGAAGGGTATCTCGGCGTCCACCTCATAGACCAGCTTGAGGATGGCGATGCGCAGCTCCGGCAGGCTATTGACGTTAAAGTAGCCACGCAGGCGCTGGATGTCCGTCTTGGTATGTGACTCCAGATAGAGGAAGAGGCTGTCGTTGGGGTTCTTCAACGCTATGGAGTACTCCTCCTGGTAGCTCAGCACGGAGATGGCCAGGCTATGGATGTCGTCACAGAGATTGTTGCGCAGGTCCTTGTAGGGATAGGACGGCTCCATGGTATAGACGGCCGACAGCAAACCGGCCTTCTGGTCCACGGGGTAGCGGTTCATCACGATATCCTTGACGGCGGCGCTGAGCTTCACGTTACCGCTCTGCTCCAGCCACCCAGCAATACGGCCGCTATAGAGGTAGTTGACTGCCAGGCGCTCGTTGTCCAGCAACAGGGGTATCAGTTCGTGGATATTGTCTGCTACGAGGTTGTGCTCCGGGTCAACAACGAAACTGCGGTAGCGCAGCAAGGGCGACGAGAGGTCCACCTTGACTTCCTCGCCGAGGAACCAGCGCTCCACCTCGTCATATCCCCAGCGACTCTGCGGATTGACGGTGGTCAGACCCTGGATAATCATTCTGACGCGCTCGGGCAACTCATTGATTCGGGGCAGACGGCCCTCATTCTTCTTACGCATGATGGCCCGCTCGTTCTGGAAGAACGGGTTCTCACCCAGCCAGAGGGTCATCAGCGTGATGCCCAACGAGTAGAAGTCGGCAGCCGGAGTGATCTCCACCTCGCCGTCGATGACGTCATTATACATCTCCGGAGCAGCATAGACCGGCGTGCGGGCCTGGGTGGTACGGTGCATGCGCTCGTCATTCCCCATCAAACTGGAAATGCCGAAGTCGCCCAGCACCACCTGCTTATGGTCGGTATCGCGGAAGAAGAAGTTGCCGGGTTTGATATCCTTATGGATGACGTTATACTGGTGACAATAGGCCAGCGCGGCAGCCGCCTGCAGGGCGATGCGGCGGAACTGGTTGAAGTCGCCGTTCAGGTCATAGTCCAGCAGCGTGCCCCCTTGCAGATACTCCATCAACTCGTAGTCACGGTTCTTGCCCTCCACATAGGTCTTTCCGTAGTCGGCCACATGGACAATCATCTCCAGACTGAAACTCTTGATGAGGGGCATCACCTGTTTGTTGATGGTATAGTTGGGATAGTACACCTTCAGCACCATCAGGCCCTCGCTGCCTTCTACCAGATAGACCTGGGCCTCACCAGACGAGTCGCTGAGGCACTTGACGGGATGGTACACCCTACCCTTGAGGATGAAGTCGCCCTCTCCGGGGGTCTTGTCATCGACGTGCTGGGCCGACGGACGCAGGGTGGTCTCCACCGCTGCCTGCTGGTCGGCTGACTGTGTGGGTTGAGGGCTGTCCACTCTGATGGTGGCGCCGTCGGCAATGTTGCTGCCTACTCGCACGGTTTTATCATCCATAGCTTATTTGTCGTCTTTGATTTCGTCTTTAGTATTCTTGCCCAAGATGACCCATTTACCGCCCAGATGAGGCTTGGCACATCCACAAGGGCTGCTGTGCATGGCATGCTTCCAGTTGCAGACCCACGCCAGCCGGACGCCGTTGGGTTTGCTGGCCATGGCGTAGTTGCGGGCCTTGACAGGCGACGGCATGGGAGGTACGGCCAACTTGTCGAGAATGCTGGAGAGCATCTTGATCTTCACGGCCTTCATCTCGTCGAGCTGTTCACGGGTCATGCGCTTGGACTCCACGGTCGGAATGACAGGATTCTCGATGCCGTCATCCTGGGCCAGCAGCATGAGTACGCGTTCGCGCAACTTGTTGGCACGTTCCTCTTTGATGACATCCTTCTCGCTGGTATAGGGCACCGTATTCTCCAGTTCCGCATAATCCCTGACAATCTCCTGCAACTGCTGGTAGTCAGGTGTCAGCTCCAACTGCTTCACCAACTGGCGGGCCTCCTCAGTGAGAGCCGTGCCACACTTCTTACAGAAGGCGAAGTCGTTCATCGTCTGACAGGTGGGACAGACCAGGCCGCCACGGGGACTGCCACATTCGGGGCAGTACACATCCTGGGGAGCCAGGCGGGCACCACAGTAGGAGCAGACATCCTTACGCGTATAGTGACGGCACACCTCGCAGAAGTCGGCATCGGGGTCCATCTCGGCACCGCAATGGGGACACGTCGTCTTGCTGATGGGTTGGCCACATTGGGCGCAGAACATCGACTCAGGAGAATTCATGGCACCACAGTAAGGACAGGCTCTGCCTGCTACCTGGCGCTGCTGCTGTTTTATCTGCATGGGAGCGCCATAGGCTTCCTGTTGCAGGTTTCTCGACATGCTTTCCTGGGGGCGAAAAGTGCTCTCCAACGGGTTGTCTTGAGGATTATTGGGGTCGTAACTCATATCTTGGTTTTTAAAAGTCAGATGCAAAATTACAAAAAATTTTGAGAACGCAACAAAAAAACCGCCGTAAATTTACATTTACGACGGCATTTTTCAGAATTATCTACCATTTTACCAGAGTGACAGGCGCTCCGACTTGGGCAGATACATCTTGTCACCCTCCTTGACACCGAAGGCGTCATACCACATATCGACGTGTGGAAGGGCGCCGTTGACACGCCAGCGACCCAGCGAGTGAGGGTCACTCTTGGTACGGTTACGAATCTCCGCCTCCGTGATGTTGGCAGCCCATACGCCGACATAGGCCAGGAAGAAGCGCTGGTCGGCAGTCAGTCCGTCGATGACGGGCAAGGGCGTGCGCTTGGTAGCGTTCTTGTAAGCGGTAAAAGCGACCTGCAAACCACCATGGTCGGCGAGGTTCTCACCGAGTGTCAGACGACCATTGGCATAGAGGTCGGGCAATACCTGGATCTTAGAGAAGAAGTCGGCGTAGCGGTCGGTACGCGTTGTAAAGTTCTTTCCGTCCTCTTCCGTCCACCAGTCATGCATATTTCCTTCCTTGTCATATTTGCGTCCCTGGTCGTCGAATCCGTGGGTCATCTCATGACCGATCACGACACCGATAGCGCCATAATTGAAGGCGTCGTCAGCCTCGGGGTTGAAGAATGGAACTTGCAGGATACCAGCAGGAAAGCAAATTTCGTTCGTGGTAGGGTTATAGTAGGCGTTGACGGTCTGCGGATACATGTACCAGTCATCGCGGTCCACGGGTTTTCCGGCGGTATGGTCAATCTCCCAGGCATTCCAAAATCGGTGGCACTCCTTGATGTTGTCATAGTACGATTTTTTCGCGTCAATCTTCAGGGCTGTCAGGTCTGTCCAACGGTCGGGATAGCCTATCTTCACATAGAAGGTGTTGAGCTTCAACAGGGCGTTCACCTTCGTCGAGTCGTCCATCCAGTCCTGGGCGGCGATGCGCTCTCCCAAGGCGATGCGCAGATTCTCGACGAGCGTCTTCATACGCTCCTTCGACGAGGCGGGGAAGAATTTCTTCACGTAGATGCGTCCCAAGGCCTCACCCATCACACTCTCTATCTGTCCCGTGGCACGGCGCCACAACGGATGGTCCTGCTGACGACCCGAGAACACGCGACCGTAGAAGTCGAAATTGGCGGCTCGTGCGGCATCGTTCAGATAGTTGGCGGCAGAACTGATCTGTCCCCACTCCATCACGTCGCGATATTCCGCTGCCGTCATGGTGGCAAAGAGTTGGTCGGCGGCATCCATGAAGAGCGGCTGACCCACTATCATTTCCTGCAGATACTGGCTACGGATGCCCTTGGCGTTCATCTGGCGCTCCAACTGCAGATGGGGATAGCGCTTCTGGAACTCGCTGAGCGTCATGCGGTTGTAGTTGGCTACGGGGTCGCGCAACTCCGTCCTCGACTTGGAGGCCTTGGCCAATGCCGTCTCTACGCGGAGGATGTTCTTCATCTTCTTCGTGGCTGCCGACTTCTTGAAGCCAAACAGCTGGAACATCCGGACGATGTGCTGCTTGTAGGCCTCGCGGATGGCGGCGGTAGCGGCGTCATTCTCCAGGTAATAGTCTTTCTGTCCCAATGTCAAGCCCCCCTGGGCGATGCTAAGGATGTTCTGCGTGGCGTTCTTCTCATCGGCACCAATACCGGCACCAAAGAACTCGGCGTCACCATAGACCATCAGTTCCAACTGGATGTCGAAGAGCTGTTCCTTGCTCTTGGCAGCCTCCAGACGGTCCAGCAACGACTTTACGGGGGCAAGGCCCTCCTGTTCACGGCGTGCGGAGTCCATCGCCAACTTATAGAGGTCGCTGAGCTTCTGTTCCACAGTACCCTCGGGATAGGTATTCTCGCGCAGTTCCTGGAGGATGCCGTTGATGCGCTTGTTGTTATCCTCACCCAATCGTTCGAAACTGCCATAGCGGGAATAGGCGGCAGGCAGCGGGTTAGCCTTCATCCATCCGCCACAGGCGTACTCATAGAAATTGTCCGCGGGACGTACGGCAGTATTCAGGTCTGCGGGATTCAGACCCGACTTCTGCTGGGCGCCGGCGATTGTGGTCATCATTGCAAATGCCATCATGGTAAAAATCTTTTTCATTGTTCTTTTAAGGCCCCTAAGTTAGGGGTTGGGGGTCTGAACAAACATTCATCGCCCCATTTAAATTAATATTATGGTTATTACTCTCTTCTTCATACCCCTGTCGCCCCCTAACTTAGGGGGCCAAAGCTGCTAATTCTTCCGACAGCTGTTCCCAGCGCTCCACCTCCTCGTCGAGTGCCTTCTTGATGGACGTATATTCCGTGACGAGTTGCATATCGGAGGCATTCTGGGGATCCATCAGCAGGGCGTCGAGCTCTTTGAGTCGGCACTCCATCTCACTAATCTTCCGCTCCGAGTCCTCCACGGCACGCTCCGCCTTGCGCAGCTTCTTCTGCTGTTCCTTGTGCTCTGCGTAGTCCGTTTTGGCTGGTTTCGGGGAGGATGTAGGGTTAATGGGCTTGATGGGTTGCCCATTAGACCCATTAGACCCATTGACCCCATTAGACCCATTAGCCTCTATCCAGTCGTAGATACCGCCCAGGTACTCGCGGACGTGGCCGCCGCCAAACTCATAGACCTTGCTGACGAGGCCGTCCAGGAACTCGCGGTCGTGAGAGACGATGATGGCCGTACCGTCAAAGGCCTTGATAGCCTCCTTCAGCACGTCTTTCGACACCATGTCGAGGTGGTTGGTGGGCTCGTCGAGAATCAACAGGTTGACGGGCTCCAGCAGCAGGCGTATCATGGCCAGACGACTGCGCTCGCCACCGCTAAGCACGCGGACCTTCTTGTCGCTGTTCTCGCCGCCAAACATAAAGGCGCCGAGGATATCGTTGATGCGCAGGCGGACGTCACCCTTGGCGACGTTGTCAATGGTCTGGAAGACCGTCAGCCCCTCGTCCAGCAGCTGGGCCTGGTTCTGGGCGAAATAGCCAATCTGTACGTTGTGGCCCACCTTCAGATGACCCTCAAAGGGTATCTCGCCCATGATGCACTTGACGAGCGTCGATTTCCCCTCGCCGTTCTTACCCACAAAGGCCACCTTCTCGCCGCGCTTGATGGTGAGGTTGACGCCGTGGAACACGTTATGGGCGCCATAGTCCTTGCGGACCTCCTCGCAGATGACGGGATAGTCGCCGGAGCGGAGACAGGGCGGAAATTTCAGTCGCAACGCGGAGGTATCGACCTCATCAACCTCGATGGGTACTATTTTCTCCAACTGTTTGACCTTCTGCTGCACCTGTACGGCCTTGGTGGCCTGGTAGCGAAAGCGCTCGATGAACTGACGCATCTCCTGGATTTCGCGCTGCTGGTTCTCATAAGCCCTCAACTGCTGCTGGCGGCGCTCCTGGCGCAGGACGACATACTCGTCATACTTCACCTTATAGTCGATGATGCGGCCGCACGAGATTTCCAGCGTGCGGTTGGTGACGTTATTGACGAAGGCACGGTCGTGACTCACCAGTACGACGGCCTTGGCGCTGGTGGCCAGGAACTGTTCCAGCCATTGGATAGACTGGATGTCGAGGTGGTTGGTGGGCTCGTCGAGCAGCAGGACGTCGGGTTTCCGCAACAGGATCTTGGCCAGTTCGATACGCATGCGCCAACCGCCCGAAAACTCACTCGTCGGACGCTCCAGGTCGCTACGCTCGAAACCGAGACCCGTCAGCGTGCGCTCGATGGCAGCCTCATAGCCGTCAGCTCCCATCATCAGGTAACGCTCATGCTCCTGGGTAAAACGCTCCACGAGGGCCAGGTAGTCGTCGCTCTCATAGTCGGTACGCTCGGCCAACTGTCTGTTCATGTCGTCCAGACGCACCTTCAGGAGCATGGTGTCCTGGAAGGCCTTCTGGGCCTCCTCGCGGACGGTCGTATGGTCCTGCAGCACCATCACCTGTGGCAGATAGCCGATGGTGGTCCCCGTGGGTACGCTTACCGTCCCGCCCGTGGCATGCTGCTGACCGCAAAGTATTTTGAGCAGCGTACTTTTGCCGGCGCCGTTCTTACCCACCAGGGCGATGCGGTCGCGGTCGTTGACCACGAAACTGGCATCGGCAAAGAGCGGTTTGGCGCTGAATTCCACGCTGAGGTTTTCTACTGATATCATGCTACGATTAATTTCATGCAAAGGTACGAAAAAAAATATAATGTCATGATAGTTTTCCACAAAATATTTGGTAGTCTTCCTGATATTTTTATACCTTTGCACCATGAGAAAGACGTTCCTCCTTGTCCTTTGGCTGACGGCTGCCGTCTCGTGGGCCGCCAACAGCATCCATACGCCTCGGGTAAAGTCGCTGACCAGCATCGTCAATGGCGACTGGCTCAGTCGTCCCGTCATGACGCTGGGGAGCGACGACGTGCTAGTCGTCGGACTGGACGAGTTGTCGCACGACGTCCACCGGCTGGTCTATCACCTGGAACATTGCGAGGCCGACTGGACGCCCTCGGAGGAGCTGTTTGAGAGCGACTGGCTGCAGGGCTTCAACGACAACCCGATTGACGACTACCAGCACTCCATCAACACCACCGTGCTGTACACCCACTACCAGATGCAGATTCCCAACGACCGCGTGCAGTTGACGATGAGCGGCAACTACCGGCTGACCATCTATGACGAGGACCGCGACATGGAGCGTCTGGCCGACGTGGAGTTCTATGTCGTGGAGCCGCTGATGAACGTGTCGCTATCGGCCACCACGAATACCGACATCGACCATAACGTGAGTCACCAGCAGGTGTCGATGGCGCTGAACTATGGTCAGCTACGCATCACCAACCTGGAGGAGCAGCTCTATACCGTCGTCCTGCAGAACTGGCGCGAGGACCGTGCCGTGCGCAATCCCCTACCCAACCACATCAGCGCCTCGGGGCTGTTGTGGGAGCATAACAGGAGTCTGATTTTCGATGCCGGCAACGAGTACCACAAGTTCGAGGTGCTGGACGTCAGCCACGCCACCATGGGTCTGGACCGCATCATTTGGGACGGCACCTACTACCAGGCCTACCCCTTCCCCGCCACGGTATGCCGCAACTACCTGACCGACGAGGATGCCGACGGCGCCTTCTGCATCCGCAACAGCAACTGGACGGAGACAGACTACACGTGCGACTACGTCTGGGTGAACTACGAGCTCCAGGCCCCTTGGCAGGGCGACCTCTACATCAGCGGCCAATGGACCACGGACAGCGACCGCGAGCACTACCTGATGCGCTACGACGGTCATCGGCAGACCTACTATACGGCCCTGTTGCAGAAGCAGGGATACTACAACTACCAATACCTGACGGCAGACGGTCAGACGGCCCCTTGCGAGGGCAGTTTCTTCCAGACCGAGAACCGCTATCAGGCTTTGGTGTACTATAAAGAAACGGGAGGTCGCACCTGGCGACTGGTAGGTTATTCGGCCCTGCTGCTGCGGTAGTCCTTCGGGAACACGTGATAGGTGTGGTAGAAGGCAGAGATCATGCGGTTGGGCGACTCAAAGCGACACGTCTGGGCCACCTCTTCGACCGTCATGTCGGTGGTCAGCAACAGGTTGGCGGCCTTTTGCAGGCGCAGGCGTCCGACCAGCAGACGCGGATTGCGGTCCAGATAGCCCGCCAGGAGGACATAGAGTTTCTCGGGTTCCATGCCCGTCAGTTCCGCCAGCTGTATCATCGTGATGCGTTGTGTCTTGCGCGTTTGGAAGGCAGGAACAATCTTCATCATCACCTCCACAAACTCAGGACTCATCACCTGTTCGGCACCCTGCTCCTTCATCGCGTCGGTCAGGGGTGCCAGGATGTCGTTCTCCATATCCAGGCAACGCATGGCAAAGTTACGGACGCGCGACAGCAGGTCGGCCTCCTTATTGGCATGGAGCATGCGCAGACGCATATTGCGGTTGTAGAACAGGAAATTGGTCAGGAAGAGTGCGGCCAGCAGGACGGCCAGCAGGACGTAGAGTCCCGTGGTGCGCCACCAGGGCTCCAGGACGTTGATGACCCACGTATGGGGCTCGGCCACCCACTTGTCGGGCCACATAGACACCTGCATCTCGATGACGTAGGTACCTGGGGTGAGTCCTGACAGCGGCAGTCGCAGGATGCCGTAGCGGTCCACCAGTCCGCTGGAGGTGGTATAGGACAGGATGCGCCAGTCGTTGAATGCCGGAATGCCCTTGATGCGCACGCGGTAGTAGGTCTGTACGGGACGCAGGTAGTTCAGTCCTGAGAAGGTCATCACTAAGGAATTGTGGGTATAGCTGACGTTCAGTTCGCGCACTCTGGACACGGCGCGGTCCAGGATTTCCTCGCCGTCAACCTTGACGCCCGGTTCTATCACGTTTCCGTTAACGAGCAGTCGTATCATCTTGGGATAGTGGGGAATATCGCCAAACTTAGAACCTTGGAATTCTGCGGGATTAAACACCAGGACATGGTCTATCGACTGCATGACGATGCGTCCGTCGGGGAGCATGACGGCCCGTCGGTCGAGGAACGCCTCGTTGGGTACGTTGTCCTGATTGATGTACGACTCGACATGGTAGATGGAGCCCTCTCTGACATAGACGTGGGCGATGCCGAAACTCGTGCTGCACCAGATGTCGTGGTCGCGGTCTTCCACCAGGGCATGGATGACCTCGTTGGAGAGACCGTCTTTCATCCTGATGGTCTGCGGGGCCTGGTTGGGACGGTGGACCACCAGTCCAGTAAAGGTACCGTGCCAGAGCCAGCCGCGGCTGTCGGTCAGTTCACAGTTGATCAGCCGGTCTTTGACGACTGGCACGGGCTGCTGGTCCATCAGGCGCAGGAAAGGCTGCACCACGGGTGCGTCGTTCAGGTACGACTTCAGCGGAATGGGATATCCCTTGCCGTAGAGCAGTCCACGTTTCTCGGTACCCAGCCAGAGTCCGCCCTGCAGGTCGAAGCATAAGGCATGGACGTTGTCCTCCATGACGCGTCCCTTGGTCAGGGTGAGCTGCTGGATGTGTCGGAGGTCGCGCGACTGGGTGTTATAGACCAGATAGCCCTGTTCGGTACCGATATAGAGCAGACTGTCGCGCGGACAGAGGTCGTTCATGCGGATGGGCATCTGCAACTCGCGGCGCCACAGGCGACGCTCCACGTCGTAGCTCATCAGCACAGCCTGGTGGACGCCCATGCATACATAATAAAAGGTGTTACCGATGCGGCAGAGCTCGTTGCCGTTGTCGTAGCCTACAGCCTCTTCGGGTGTCATGGATGCGTCGCGGTACAGGAAGCGGCAGGTCTTGTAGTCGTAGATGGCCACCGAACCGTTGCGGTGGAACGTCAGGAAGAGGCTGTCCCTATAGATGTCGATATGTTCCAGGGGCGACGTGGTGCGCATCTCGAAGCTCTTCTTCAGCGCCGGACTTTTCAGCGTCCGCTGCTGGAGGAAGTAGATGTTGCTCTCGTCGTCGGCCATCAGGTTGTCTATCTTTCCCTCCACGCCCATGACGTTGAGGACGCTATCCACGCGCGGGCAGAACTGCTCCCTCGTGAGGTCCACGCACGTCAGACGTCCCATGCGCTTGATCCACAGGTGGTGGAAGCGGTCGAAGTACATGCGGTATTCCCCGGCGTATCCCGAGAGCGAATAGACGCTGGTAGCAGAGGGGTCGATGCTGTTGAAGGAGTGTCCGTCGAAGAAGTTCAGATGTCCGTGGGTGACGGCGACGATACGTCCCGTCCTGGTGACTTTCAGTATCTGCGCGCTGTTGTCGGCCAGTCCGTTGGAGGCGTCATAGACCATGAAGACGCGGTTTTCCATCTGCGCCTGCATGCCCATGGTGAGCGTCATCATCAACGTCAGCAAGAACGTTTTGAGGTTAGGTCGGTAGAACATCTGGTTAAGGGTTCTCTATATTTCGGCCACAAAGATAGTCAAAAAGGCGCATTCCACCAAATTTTCGGCAGATTTTTCGATGACGGGGCATTAAGAGGCTGCCGACGCTATCCACAAGAGACCGCCGACTCCTTGTAGAATCGGCGGTCACGATGAGGGGTTTTGTGTCGAGGTGACAGGACTCGAACCTGCGACATCCTGGTCCCAAACCAGGAACGCTACCAACTGCGCTACACCTCGTTTACCCTATCGGGGATGCTAAGAACACGAATTCCTCGAGTCACCAACTCCCCAATTTATCATGTCTAATTAATCTTTAATCTTTCATCTTTCATCTTTCATCTACTTGATGATTCCCTGCTCGACGAAGATCTTCTTGAGCGCCACGACGGAGCGGTCCACCTGTTCCTTGGTGTGGGTAGCCATGAGAGCGTAGCGCACCAGGGTGTCCTGCGGGGCACAAGCGGGCGGGATGACGGGATTGATGAAGACGCCGGCCTTGAACGCCAGGGCGGTGACGAGGAACGTCTTGTCCACGTCGCGCACATAGAGCGGGATGATGGGGCTCTCGGTATCGCCGATCTCGAAGCCCTCCTCGCGGAAGCGCTTCAGGGCGTAGTGCGTCACGTCCCAGAGGGCCTGGATGCGCTCGGGTTCCTGCTGCAGGATGTGCAGGGCCTCCATGGCTGCTGCCGTAGCGGCAGGCGTGTTGGATGCCGAGAAGATATAGGTGCGGCAGGTGTGGCGCAGGAAGTTGATGGTGTCCCAGTCGGAGGCGATGAAACCACCGATGGAGGCCAGCGACTTCGAGAAGGTACCCATGATGAGGTCCACCTCGTCGGTCAGTCCGAAGTGGTCGCAGACTCCCCTGCCCTGCTTGCCGAAGACGCCAATGCCGTGGGCCTCGTCAACCATGATGGAGCAGTTGTACTTATGCTTCAGCTCGACGATCTCGGGCAGTTTGCAGAGGTCACCCTCCATGGAGAACACGCCATCGACGACGATGAGCTTGATAGCCTCGTGGGGCAGCTTCTGGAGCACGCGCTCCAGGTCGGCCATGTCGTTGTGCTTATAGTGCAGCTGACGGGCGAACGACAGGCGGCGTCCATCGACGATGGAGGCGTGGTCGCGGTCGTCACAGATGATGTAGTCGTCCTTGCCGACCACCATGGCCAGTACGCCCTGGTTTACCGAGAAACCGGTGGAGAAGCAGAGGCAGTCGTCCTTGCCGATGAACTCGGAGATCTCTTTCTCCAGCTGTACGTGCAGGTCGAGTGTTCCGTTGAGGAATCGGCTACCGGCACAGCCCGAGCCGTACTTGTCGAGGGCCTTCTTGGCGGCATCGATGATGCGCTGGTCGCCGGTCAGTCCCGTATAGGCATTAGAGCCGAACATCAGCACTTTATGGCCGCCCATTTCCACCTCGGTACCCTGCTTTCCTTCTATGGCACGGAAATAAGGATAGACATCGGCCTCCATATACTTCTGAGGCTCCCTATAATGCTTGTATTTTTCTTGTAATTGTCCCATGTTTTATAGGTATGACTTTCTCTTTCGATTCATTTCAGACTGCAAAGTTACACATTTTTATTCAAAACGTGCACAAAAAACAAGATATTTCTTCACAATGGGCAATTTTTTTGCTCTTTGAGGGTCTTCTTTCGGCAATATTTTGTAATTTTGCAAACAAATGAGTAGCAAAAAGCGCATATTGTTCATCATCAATCCCATCTCCGGGACGCACAGCAAGGAGGAGATTCCGCGGCTCATCGACGAGCGGTTGGACAAGACCCTCTTTGACGTGGACATCCGCATGACGGAGTATGCCGGTCACGCCTCCGAGCTAGCCCAGGAGGCCGCCCGTCAGCAGGTGGACATCGCCGTGGCCGTGGGTGGCGACGGTACGGTGAACGAGGTGGCGCGCTCGCTGGCCCATACCTCCACGGCGCTGGGCATCATTCCCTGCGGCTCGGGCAACGGACTGGCCCGTCACCTGTGCATCCCCCTGGATGTCAGCAAGGCCCTCGACATCATCAACCGTTGCCAGATAGAGCCTTTCGACTATGGTGTCATCAACGGCTTGCCCTTCTTCTGCACCTGCGGCATGGGCTTCGACGCCTTCATCTCGCTGAAGTTTGCCGAGGCCGGCAAGCGCGGTCCCATCACCTATGTGGAGAACGTGCTGAAGGAGGGGTTGAAGTACCGTCCCGAGACCTACCAGATCATCGACGACAACGGCACCATGCGCTACAAGGCGTTCCTCATCGCCTGTGCCAACGCCTCGCAGTACGGCAACAACGCCTATATCGCCCCGGGGGCCTCGATGAAGGACGGCGAGATGGACGTCATCATCATGGAGCCCTTCGACGCCCTGGACGCTCCCCAGATTGCCGCCGACCTGTTTATGAAGACGCTGGGCAACAACTCGAAGATCAAGACCTTCCGCACCAAGAGTCTGCACATCCGCCGTCAGCAGCCCGGCGCCATCCACTACGACGGCGACCCCATCATGACCGACCCCGAGATTGACGTGCACATCGAGCCGCTGGGCATCCGCATCGTGGCCAATCCCGATGCCCCGGAGGACAAGGCGCAGCCCAACCAGGTGCTCAACGCGTTCAGCGACTTCTTTAATAATATAAATAATGTACGCGGAGACATCCGCCACGACATCGAGAAGAGCAGCCGCAAGATACAGGCCATCAACAAGGTGCTGCTGAGGAAACTCAGGAATTAAAGATGAAAGATGAAAAATTAAAAATGAAAAATTAAAAATTGGGGGAGGCGATGCAGGTTGTTATTACCGGAATGATATTGTTGGGAGCCGCGGGCTATGCGGGCTGGCGCGTTTTCCAGACGTTTCGCAGCCAGGGAGATGCCTGTTGCGGTTGCGAGATGAAAAAAAACTGCCAAAAATTTGGTTGTTCCGCAGAAAAGTAGTATCTTTGCACCCGCTTAGAGACAAGGTGCCTTGGATGAGTGGCTTAGTCAACGGTCTGCAAAACCGTCTACGGCGGTTCGAATCCGCCAGGCACCTCGCAGGAAAAAAGGAGTTTTCATGATGAAAATTCCTTTTTTTTGTTGTTTTATCAAAAATATTCGTGAAATCGTGTAGGTATTTCGGAAATAATCTGTATATTTGCAGGTGCATTTTTAAACATTATGAATATTTGCGATCCCTAACATTAAATATACGCTAAATTATGAAGCACAACAACAACGTAATGAATCGCGCTGCAGACAACATCCGCATTCTGGCAGCTGCAATGGTTGAGAAAGCCAAGTCGGGACACCCCGGTGGTGCCATGGGTGGTGCTGACTTCATCAACACCCTCTACTCCGAGTTCTTAGTGTACGACCCTGAGAATCCCGCCTGGGAGAGCCGCGACCGCTTCTTCCTCGACCCCGGCCACATGGCTCCCATGCTGTATTCCCAGCTGTGTCTGATAGGTAAATACGAGTTGGCCGACCTGCAGAACCTGCGCCAGTGGGGTTCGGTGACTCCCGGTCACCCCGAGCGCGAGATAGAGCGTGGCATCGAGAACACCTCCGGTCCCTTGGGCCAGGGTCACACCTTCGCCGTGGGTGCCGCCATCGCCGCCAAGTTCCTGAAGGCCCGTCTGGGCGACGTCATGAACCAGACCATCTACGCCTACATCTCGGACGGTGGTGTCCAGGAGGAGATTTCGCAGGGCGCAGGCCGTATTGCCGGTAACCTGGGTCTGGACAACCTCATCATGTTCTACGACGCCAACGACATCCAGCTCTCTACGCGCACCGAGGTGGTGACCTGCGAGGATACCGCCAAGAAGTACGAGTCGTGGGGCTGGTACATCCAGCAGATCGACGGTAACGACGTGGACCAGATCCGCGAGGCCATCAAGAACGCCCAGGCCGAGCAGAACCGTCCGTCGCTCATCATCGGCCATTGCGTCATGGGTAAGGGTGCCCGCAAGGCCGACGGCTCGTCTTACGAGTCGAACTGTGCTACCCACGGCGCTCCGTTGGGTGGCGACAACTTCGTGATGACCATGAAGAACCTGGGTGCCGATCCCGAGAACCCGTTCCAGATATTCCCCGAGGTCCAGGAGCTCTATGCCAAGCGCCGTGAGGAACTGAAGCAGATCGTTGCCGACCGCAAGGCCCAGCAGACCGCTTGGGCCCAGGCCAATCCCGAGAAGGCCCAGCAGCTGAAAGACTGGTTCAGCGGCAAGGCTCCCCAGGTGGACTGGTCGAAGGTTCAGCAGAAGGCCGGTGCTGCCACGCGTAGCGCTTCGGCTGCCGTACTGAGCGTGCTGGCCGAGGAGGTTCCCAACATGATCTGTGCCTCTGCCGACCTGTCGAACTCCGACAATACCAACGGCTTCCTCAAGAAGACCCACGACCTGGTGCGCGGCGACTTCTCGGGTGCCTTCTTCCAGGCTGGTGTCGCCGAGCTGACCATGGCCTGCTGCTGCATCGGTATGGCCCTGCATGGTGGTGTCATCCCCGCCTGCGGTACCTTCTTCGTGTTCTCCGACTACATGAAGCCCGCCGTCCGCATGGCTGCCCTCATGGAGCTGCCCGTGAAGTTCATCTGGACCCACGACGCCTTCCGCGTCGGTGAGGACGGTCCTACCCACGAGCCCGTAGAGCAGGAGGCCCAGATCCGCCTGATGGAGAAGCTGAAGAACCACCACGGCAAGAACTCTGTGCTCGTCGTACGTCCTGCCGACGCCGAGGAGACCACCGTCTGCTGGCGTATGGCCATGGAGAACGTCTCGACACCGACGGCGCTCATCTTCTCGCGTCAGAACATCGAGATGCTGCCCGAGGGCAACGACTACTCGCAGGCCATGAAGGGTGCCTACGTGGTGGCCGGTAGCGATGCCGACTACGACGTCATCCTGTTGGCCAGCGGTTCTGAGGTCAGCACCCTGGAGGCCGGTGCCAAACTGCTCCGCGAGGACGGCATCAAGGTGCGCATCGTCAGCGTACCCTCCGAGGGTCTGTTCCGCTCGCAGCCGAAGGACTACCAGCAGAGCGTCCTGCCCTGTGGCAAGAAGAAGTTCGGTATGACAGCTGGTCTGCCCGTCACCCTCGAGGGTCTGGTAGGTGCCGACGGTACCGTCTGGGGCCTGGAGAGCTTCGGATTCTCCGCACCCTACAAGGTGCTCGACGAGAAGCTGGGCTACACGGGTCAGAACGTCTATGAGCAGGTCAAGAAGCTGCTGGCATAAATGGTCAAATAGTAAATAGTCAAATAGTAAATTGTCAAATAGTCAAATAACATTTCGATTATGGAAGTAAAAACAGTTGGCGTGGCCTGCGACCACGCAGGTTATCCGTTGAAGAAGTATGTGCTCCAGTACCTGGAGGAACATGGTTATCCCTACAAGGACTACGGCACATGGAGTGACGCATCAGTTGACTATCCCGACTTCGGTCACGCCCTGGCTGAGGGCATCGAGAGCGGCGAGGTCTATCCCGGTATCGGCATCTGCGGTAGCGGCGAGGGCATCAGCATCACGCTGAACAAGCACCAGGGCGTACGCGCCGGACTGGCGTGGATTCCCGAGATTGCCCACCTGATTCGTCAGCACAACGACGCCAACGTACTGGTCATGCCCGGCCGTTTCATCGACAACAAGATGGCCGGCAAGATTATGGACGAGTTCTTCACCGCAACCTTCGAGGGCGGACGCCACCAGAAGCGCGTTGATAAAATTCCCGTTCAGAAGTAATAGAATCATTCATTACAGAAAAATGAGGCTGCCGTTTGGTAGCCTCGTTTTTTCTTCGTACCTTTGCAGCCCGTTATGAAGAAGCTATATATAATAATAGGTATATTGTGCATCGCGCTCTCCCTGCATGCCGCCGACCACGAGACCCCCAACGCCCAGCAGGCCCGCCGCCTGTTCAACGAGACCTACCAGATGATCTTCGGCGACCAAGGCTCCCGACTCCACTACAAGGTCAACATCATCGGCATCTACAAGACCGAGGGCACCATCTGGACCAAAGGCAAGAAGAGCAAGTTCATCGACGAGCGCTACATCGCCTGGAACGACGACGTCACCTACTACCGCCTGGAGCGCAAGAAACAGACCGTCACCATCTACGACGCCCACTCCGACGAGCGCGACAAGTACGCCACCAAGTTCAAGTTCCACCCCGAGAACTACACCTACAGCATCAAGGACTCCCCCGAGGGCTACTACATCACGCTCCGCGCCAAGAAAGGCGTCAAGGGCATCAAGGAAGCCCGCGCCCTGCTCGACAAGAAGACCCGCTATCCCATCAACGTGCGCATCAAGGTCGGCATCTTCCATACCACCATCCGCATCAGCGACGTCCAGGTGGGCGGCGTCACCGACGACCTCTTCCGCTACCCCCGCGAACAGTACCGTAACGTGAAATACATCGACAAGCGATAACCCCATGCACCCCCACTCCGCCACGTTAGCCATCGTCGAGACCAGCACCCTGGCCGCCATCGGCCTCCAACAGCTGCTGGAGAAGATGCTGCCGTCCGTCCGCATCAGCATGTTCGGCACCTTCGACGAGTTGCGTACGGCCGACGACGGACGCTTCGCCCACTACTTCGTGGCCTCGCGCATCTATTTCGAGCACACCGCCTACTTCCGCGCTTCAAGCCGCCGCGTCATCGTACTCGTCAGCGGCGACATGCAGATCCAGGGCGTCATGACCCTCAACGTCTGCCAGAGCGAGCAACTCCTCGTCAAGTCCATCCTCGCGCTCCACAGCCAGGGACACCCCGGCAGCCATCATTCCGCCGCTATGGGTCATCCGGGTGCTATGGGGCATCCAGGCGCTATGGGGCATCCAGGCGCCGTTATGCCTACGGCCGGCAATCCCGCCCTGCTCTCGCCCCGCGAGGTGGAAGTCACCATCCTGCTCGCCAAGGGCCTCATCAACAAGGAGATTGCCGACCGCCTGCACATCAGCACCAACACCGCCATCACCCACCGCAAGAACATCATGGACAAGCTCCATGCCCGTTCCCTCGTCGATGTCATCATCTACGCCGTCATCAACGGCCTCGTGGATGTCGGGGAGTTGTGACCTCATTGTGCACAACGGGGTTCCGGTGTGCATTTCTGCTATACGTTCTGTTCTTATTACCACCATGTGCCTCCAGATAACCAAACTCGGTGAGTTGGCGCAGGTAGCGTTTAGTTGTAGTGGCGTTGAAGCCGAAGTGAGCGACAATCTGCTCTGTGGTGAATTCGTCTTTATCGGCCACAAACACCAAAATATCGACCAGTTTCTCTGCTAAAGAGGGCTTTATCGACCACTTATCGACCATTTCCTGCTTCAACGCTTGTTTATCGACCTGTTTCTCAGCTGTTGATTCTATGTAATGGTCGATATCATTTTTCAGATGCCGGCAATGTAGGCGGGCCATGCAATCGATGAAAATGTTGATGTCCTCCTGCTCTCTGGTATCGATGAGTGCCTGGATATACTCGGCCTTGTCTTCCTTCAGCACCTTTGTCGGCAACACGTTGAACTCCATTTGCAGCAAATTCATCAACAAGCGGCTGGTGCGCCCGTTGCCGTCAGCCCAGGGATGGATGGTCACCAACTCGAAGTGGGCCCAGAAACTCAGTTCGTAGATGGCTGCGATGTCGTTGGCACCAACGGCCTTACGCCTTCGATTCAATTCTTGACAGAAAGCAGCCAAACGGGCAGGAACCTTTAGATAAGACATGTACGATTTGCCACCCAGCCCAGCTGTAACATTCAGTTTACGCAGTTCGCCCCTTGCAGCCGAGAAGTTGCCTCCCGCAGCATGATACTCTGAACCTGTGCGGGCCATCACCTTCGAAGCCAGCAGTATGAGCCAGTCAACGGTAATGTCCTCATGCTCCTTGATCCATTGCATGCCATAGTCGTAGGCCACCTTCAAGTCCAGATTCATCATCTGCTCCATCATGGTGCGCTTGCTCGAGGTAATGCCCTCGTCGAACAGCAACTGAGCCTCCACCTCCGTCACCGTAGAGCCCTCGATGGCAGTAGAGTGCGTAATGATAGAGTACAGATAGAACTTCTGGTAGTCTATCTGCTCTGATATGCCCAGCTCTTTATGTTGTTGCAGCAATCGTAATAAGATGACTTTATCCTCTTGTTTCATATATGAGGCAAAAGTACAAAATTATTTTGAGAACAAAAAAGGATTTTGCAGTTTTTTCTTTTCTTCATCTATTGCGCCATCATCAACGGCCTCGTCGATGTCGGGGAGTTGTGAGCATTGTGTTCCTTGCCTGTTCATAAAGCGAAAAGATATTATTTCCCGATATTCTTTTGAGTATCGGGATTTTTTTATATCTTTGCAATCAAGAAAGATGATAACACTATGAAGACGGACAAACAGATGGCTGCGGCTGCAGCAGAATTTGCGACACGATGGGAAGGTAAGGGTTATGAGCGAGGCGAGAGCCAACTGTTCTGGGCAGACTTACTGACCAATGTGTATGGCGTGGAGAACTTGCCAGCCTTTCTTCGCTACGAAGAACAGGTGTCATCAATGGTGGACTCCACCAACTTCATCGACGTACATATCCCTTCTACGAAGGTGCTTATCGAGCAGAAGTCCATCAATATCGACCTTCGCAAACCCGTCAAGCGTGGAGACGGCTATATCACGCCATTCCTACAGGCCAAGCTCTACATCGTGAATATGCCTCAGAGCCAACACCCCAAATGGGTGGTCACGTGCAACTTCAAGTCATTCCTGGTCTATGACATGGACCAGCCCAATAGCGAGCCAGAAGAAATACTACTGAAAGACCTGGCCACAGAATACTACCGTCTGAAATTTCTCGTTGATGCCCAAAGCGAGCATATATCTAAAGAGATGGAAGTATCCATGCAGGCAGGCGACATTGTAGGAAGAATCTATGATGCGCTACTGAAGCAGTATGATGATAATTCTCCCGAAGCCCTCCGCTGGCTGAATATTCTCTGCGTCCGTATCGTCTTCTGTCTATACGCTGAGGATGCAGGCGTTTTCACGCGCGACCAGTTTCACGATTTCTTGGTCATCTATGAGGCCAAGGACCTGCGCCGTGCCTTGCGCGATTTGTTTGAAGTACTGAACACACCAAAAGAAAAGCGCAGCAAATATCTGCAGGAAGAGTTGGCGGCATTTCCCTATACCAATGGTGGATTATTTGAAGAAGAAATCGAAATACCACAGTTCACGGAGGAGCTGAAACAGACGTTGTTACAGCATGCCTCACTGGATTTCGACTGGAGCAAGATATCGCCCACCATCTTTGGTGCCGTTTTCGAGAGTACGCTGAACCCAGAGACACGCCGCAGCGGAGGCATGCACTACACCTCCATAGAGAACATCCACAAAGTGATAGACCCGCTATTCCTTAACGACCTGCGACAAGAGTTTGACACCATTCTTGAAGAGAAGGTCGAGAAGCAACGTGTGCGCCGACTTGATGCGTTCCAAGACAAGCTGGCCTCGCTGACATTCTTGGACCCCGCATGTGGCAGCGGCAACTTCCTCACAGAGACCTACCTCTCGCTGCGTCGTATGGAGAATGACGTCATCCGTGCCCGCCATCACGACCAGACCTTTCTGGGCTTTGAGGAGGTGAACCCCATCAAGGTCAGCATCCAACAGTTCTATGGTATCGAGATTAACGACTTCGCTGTTACCGTAGCCACCACCGCACTTTGGATTAGTGAGGCCCAAATGCTGGCCGAGACCGAGAAGATTATCCGCCGCGACATCGACTTCCTGCCGCTGAAGCCGTACAACAACATTCGAGAGGGCAATGCTCTCAGAATGGACTGGGACGTGATAGAAATCCCATCGGATATCCCAACTATCCATGCCAAGAATCTACATCTGATTATTGAACCAGAGCCGATGTTGGCCTGCGAGCCCGTTGAATACGATGAGCTGAATGTTGTTACTAAACATTTTGATGGTAATCCCAAACCGAGTGTACAGCGCTATGAAGTCCGCTATGACTATATCATCGGCAATCCGCCGTTTGTAGGAGCTCGTTTAATGAGTGACAGTCAGAAGCAGGATGTGATAGATATATTTGGAGCCAAGTGGAAGAATGTAGGCAATTTGGATTATGTCTGTTGTTGGTACAAAAAAGCCGCGAATCTGATGAAACTTAATCCCTCTTGTCGCACAGCACTGGTTTCCACAAATAGTATCTGTCAGGGTGAACAGGTGGCCAACCTATGGGAGAAGCTTTTCGAGCAGGGAATCATCATTAACTTTGCCCATCGTACATTCCGGTGGGATAGTGAAGCATCATTAAAGGCCCATGTGCATTGCGTGATTGTCGGTTTCAGCTATCAGAGTCACAAGCCATGTTTTATTTTTGACGGTGACAGAAAGATTGAAGCTAAGAATATCAACGCCTATTTGATTGATGCGCCTGATGTTTTCGTAGGGAGCAGGCAAAAACCGCTTTGTGATATTCCCAACATAGGTATTGGAAACAAGCCTATTGACGGTGGTCTTTATCTCTTCAATGAGGAAGAGCGCAATGAGTTTATAAAAGAAGAACCAGCATCAGCAGGTTTCTTCCATCCATTCTTGGGAGCAACGGAATTCATTCATCAAACACCCCGATATTGCTTGTGGCTTGGTAAATGTTCGCCATCGGAACTACATAAAATGCCACATTGTTTGGAACGTGTTGCCGCAGTAAGAGAGTACCGCAAAGCCAGTACCAGTGAAGGAACCAGGAAACTGGCAGATACGCCTACAAGATTTCATGTAGAGAATATGCCCGAAACAACATATATTCTGGTACCAAGACATTCATCAGAAAACCGCCGATATATCCCTATGGGATTCCTAACACCTGACATTCTGACAAGTGATGCGGTACAAATCATTCCCGATGCCACGCTATACCATTTCGGCATTCTCGAAAGCAATGTTCACATGGCATGGATGAGAGCTGTCTGCGGTCGCATTAAGAGTGATTATCGGTATAGTAAGGATGTTGTTTATAACAACTTCCCTTGGCCAACGCCTACAGACGAACAGAAAGCAATGATAGAGAAAACGGCACAGGCCATCCTCGATGCCCGCGCCAAATATCCCGACTCCTCACTGGCTGATCTTTATGACGAGGTAACTATGCCCGTGGAACTACGCAAAGCGCATCAGGACAACGACCGTGCCGTGATGCAGGCCTACGGTTTTCCCGTCAAGTCCACATTTACGGAAAGTCAATGCGTGGCCGAACTATTCAAACTCTATCAAGAACTAACGAAATAACTTTTTTTTGCCCCAATGTTCCACATTTTTTATAATATGATTTAGAATTATGGACTACCTAAATATATCCCGCTCACTTATATACAAAGACCGTGATGATTTAAAGGACTTTGGAGTACAAACTCCAAGTACAATGAATCACCAGCTCTTCATGCGTTTGAAGCAGCAAGCCCTCATGGGTGCTCCAGGAGCAAGAGAGTTAGCTTTGAGGTGCTACAACAACGCCTATTACGTCTGTGCCATAATCCTGCTTGAGGCAAATGATTTTCCAGAGCTTCGTATTTCAGACTATGTAGATAAAATTCTAGAGATAGAAAAAGATAACAAACATATTGACGAAGTCTGTCTAGCTTCGATGGCAATAGCGTGCATTCTGCTCGCAAAATATAATGAAAAAAAATATGGTAGAAACAGCGAACTTTGGAATGCCTTCTACTACAGGTGTACACACTATCAGTGGTACAATTCGTCGGCTAATGTCATTTTTATTAATATTGTGTCGGCGAACTACAGTAATGCTTTTCCTGTTTCTTATACAGAATTAGAGCCTCGCAATATCATCGAAGCAATTGAGGAGGTAAGTCCATTAGATTTGGCCAAGGGACATGAATATATCTGCAACTCACTTTCAAATATGACAGATGGTACAAAGGCTATCTATGGCGCAGGATTGGCTATAAGCCGTTTGAATAATGACCTCTGTGAAATCTATGAAGAATGGAATTACAATCCAAATACAGATAGTTTTTTGGATGAAGATGATCCTATGAGTGATTTTGATTCAGAAGAAGCTAGGAAAAGTATTGAAATTAGAAAGTCTGCCATCGAATATATTAATAATTATTTCCCAACCAAGGAGAAAATGATTTCCATAGCAAACTCTGAAACACAATCTGAGAATAATAGTTTTCACGCTAAGAAAGAGCAGTTGAAAGCGTCTGTAAACAGCACTACTATTGATGAAACTACAGTTGATGTAGCTAATGAAAAATATAATCAGCTCTTAGCTGAGAAGGACAATACAATCCTCGAGCTGCAACAAAAGATAGCGGATTATGCTGCAAAATTTGACCCCAAGGATGTAAAGGGTAAGAGGGTGACTGCTATGACTGGCAAGCAGCACGCCATTCTATTATTGGCTGTGCTGGCTCATCATAATAGAATCCCTAATGCACGTACCAATCTGAGTTATTTGCTGAGTTTCATTGCTTCACGTAATGAAAGTACCATGAAAGACTATTTGAAAGAACGTATTACTCCCAAAGAATGTGAAGAATTGGCGAAGTATTTTGAGGTTGAAGCTCCATTTATTGGTAATCTTATTCGGGCATTACCGGATAAGCTTAAAAAAGACAAATCAGAAAAGAATAGAGCTAAAGTGTTAAAAAAATAGTTAAATTTAAACCAAGTGTATTCCACTTGGTTTCTTTCTTGCTTTCAGGGGTATTCCACTTGGTATTACCCCCTTGATTCGTTTTCTTATATTTAGTAATTTCGCAACCGTAAAAAGTTGATTTTTAATATTATATAAAATATAAGAAAATGAAAAAGCAACAAAAGAATGCATCATCTGAAGGTATAGTAAGGTATGCGCACGGGAGCAACTTCGAAGCCGTCGTATTCGACGATTTCATGGGATTTCCCTATCGGATTTCGTTTTTAGGTGACCGCTGGTGGCTGACAACACCAGGAGAGCTATTGAAGCCGTTGGAAGAGTTTCTTGACCTCGACGATGTGGGTTTCCGTTACCTCTGCGAGGCTGGCGGAGAGGTAGGTGCAATGGCTCTTGCCCTGATGTTAGGAAGGGCATTGGAACAGCCGGAGAGTGACATCAAGGTAGTACTGGCAAGCCGAATACAGAGTCTGAAGCGGTTGGGGGTCACACTCAATGTGGAGGATGAGACCCTGCTTCTTGAGGTTCGCATTTTTGCCCATGACGCCAACAGTCGCAGGCAAGGCAGGTATTCCGTGCGGTGCTGTCACTTGGATAGCTGCGCCGAGCGGCTTTTCGACCTCGACGCTTTTGACACGGAGGAGGATGCAAAGAGGTGGGTTGACTGCTACTTTGCGTTCTTGCGGAATATTGGGATTAAGTTTACAATAATATATAAGGTATAAAGAAAGGATTATGGATTCAAACAACACGAAACTGGACCAGGAACTCGCCCAAAAGGGCGACGAGCTGGACGCTCAGCACGACAAGCGCAAACAGCAGATTGTGGCGCTCATCCTGCAGCGAATCATCGACAGTATTCAGTCAAAAGAGGCTGACATCGATGCCTTGATGAGTGCCACCAAGGGGCGCTGTCAGAAAGAAATCATGCAGATGGTGGTGAAAGAGGTGATTCGCGCTGCCGATGACACACTATGGAACCCTGACTACAGTCTGCGCCCCCACGGTGAACAGCAAATCTTTTGTTATACAGGCACCTACTGGAAGCTCGTAGAGCCTGCCATGTGGAAGGATTTTGTGGGACAATGCTCTGCCAAGTGCGGCGTCCCCGAATCACTACTCATGGACTCTGTCTTCATGAAGAGGATGTACGACGGCATTGCCTACAACATCTTCAAGCACCGCCAGCCTACAGGCAACGACGACGAGGTATGGCTGAACATGCCCAACTACACGCTGGAGCTGAAACGGGACGGCAGTGTGATTGTCCGCGAACATCGTAAGGAGGACTTGTTCTTCTACTGTCTGCCCTACCCCTACGACCCGCTGGCGGAGTGTCCGCTGTGGCACCGTTTTCTGGACCGCGTAGTGCCCGAGGCTCAAGCCCAGCAGCTGCTGGCTGAGTACATTGGCTATTCGCTGATGCGCAGCCATCGTTTCGAGAAGATGCTGTGGCTGGTGGGACCCGGCCAGAACGGGAAATCGACGGTTCTGGAGGTCTTGGAGGCGCTGTTCGGATCCGAGAATGTCAGCAACCTCAGCCTCGACCAGCTGACCAACGACCAGATCATGCGGTCGGCCTTCGAGCACAAGCTGCTGAACATCTCGTCTGAGACCGGCGACCGCATCAACGCCAGCGTGATGAAGCGTATCTGTACGGGCGAGGCGGTCACCGTCGAGCAGAAGTATGTCAATCCCCATGAGACCACCAGCTACGGAAAAGTCGTCATGGCGACCAATGAATTTCCCCGCCCGGAGAACACGGGTGCCTTCTTCCGTCGAATCCTCATCTTGCCCTTCCAGGTCACCATCCCTGACAGTGAGAAAGACATCCATCTGGCCGAAAAGCTGAAGACAGAGTTGCCTGGCATCTTGAACTGGGTACTCTCGTTTCTCCCCGACCTCATGAGGCGCGGTGAGTTTACGACGAGCGAGAGTAGCAGTCAGGCTCTTGAAGACTACAAGCTGGAGTCAGACAATGTGCGTCTCTTCCTCAGCGAGATGCTGGAGCCCTCGACCACCCACACCCACGGCCAGGTACTCTTCGACGCCTACATCTCCTATTGTAAAGCCGCCCAGCTCCATGCCTTGGGAAGAACCCGATTCTACAAGCGTCTGGATAATCTGACCCAGGCCGGCGAGAAGATTCATCACGTCATGTACTTCAAACTTAAACTCGTCGAGTCATGAGCAGCCAGTATGAACAGTTCGACACCAATCGTCTAAAGGCCATCTCCATCACGGAGGTGGCACGACGGTTGGGCGACCAGCCACGTAAGGTCGGTGCCAACCACGTCGCCCATTGCCCCTGGCATGAGGATAAACACCCTTCTTTATCAATAGTCGAAGGAACAGGAAAAAACTATTGTCATTGCTTTAGTTGCAATAAGGGCGGTGACGTCATCGCATATACCATGCAACGTGGCGGATTCTCGTTTCAGGAAGCCTGTCAATGGCTCTCTCAGACATTCGGCATCAGCACGCTGCAGGCCGCGCGGTATTTTCCACGTCCCAAGCCGCAGCCCGTCATGAAGCCTGTAGAAACCGTGTACACCTATATCCCGACGGAAATGGTGGACGCATTGATTTCTACGGACAGTTCACTCTGCCAGTGTCTGATGCAAATGTTCCCCTCCGAGGCCGTAGAGTGGATTACTGAAGAGTATCGCCTCGGCAGCTACTCGCTCATGGGACACGACGACTACACGGTCTTTCCCAGCATCGACGCGCAGGGACGTGTGTGTAACCTGAAAGTGCAGCACTACGATACCGATTCCACTTCTGCCCGCTTTGCCCACAACGACCAGAAAACCTTCTGGCTGGGCAAGATGTGGACCAACGAGGGGCGACTGCCTAAGGACGCGCAGTTCAAGAGCAGATGTCTGTTTGGAGAACACCTCCTTTCCCGCTATCCGCAGTGTACGGTAGTACTCGTCGAGAGTCCGAAGAATGCGCTGTTTGGTGCCCTGGCCTATCCCAAGCTGTTGTGGGTGGCCGCCGGCAACAAGACGGCCATCAGTCCAGAGGAGTTGAAACCGCTGCAGGGGCGTGACGTCATCGTGATACCAGACCGTGACGCCATCAGCGAGTGGCAGGCCAAGACCGACCACATGGCCTGGCTGGCCAACTTCAGCGTGAGTGATTTCTGTGAGCGCATGGCTCAAGAAGGGCAAAGCAAATTCGACATTGCCGACTATCTCCAACAGCAACTGATGGCGCCACCCTTCTGACGACATGTTGATGGGAATAGTTTGAGAGAAGTTTCAATGCCGTCTGTAACGCCGAAAAGCCCGTACAGACGGCGTTTTGCTGGGGTCGAGGGAGAAGTTGAGAAGTTTTTGGGGAAAACTCTTTATATTATTTTTTTATTTTATATTTTTATAGAAATAAAACTCAAAAACTCCCAAATATAGGATAACACCCTGTAACACAGTAAAATAGACCACACTACACCCACTAAAACTATTCCCCAAAAACTCCCAAAACTGCACAGTAGGGTCGGTGATGATGTTTTATTCCTCCTGCTCGTAATAGTATGAGTAATCGATACCCTTCATGAAGATTTCGCGATCGTCAATACGGTCTGTCATCGCACCATGAAGCAACGACTTGCTTGCCATCGGGGGCCAGGAATTTGAAGTGGTTAGTGACACTAACCAGTTGAATGCCATCCTTAGCAAACTTGCCTTTTAAGTACTTCCAATAGTTACGGCATTCATTGCTGTTGCTTGCAAAGATACGCAATTATTCTGAGACTTCCAAACAAAGGACACGAGAAAGTAGGAAAAGCGGAAAGACGAGCACAAAAATTTTGCGAAAAAAGTTGCGGAAATACTGCGAAAAAAGTTGCGGAAATGTTTGGTGGTTTCGGGAATTTTTCGTATCTTTGCAGTAGAAAGTTCGGGGTGAGGCAAGAGCGCCGCAGGAAAGGCCAAGACGGCAGCAGGAAAGCCTAAGCCACGGACGGCGAAGCCCAAGACGCGCGCGAGGAAGGGCGTAGCCACAGAGAGATGTTATCAACTATTCATTAACCATTAAAAAAGTTTACGATTATGCCATTATTTTATCGATTGCATCAGAGTACTAACGAAGACCCGAGCATGAACGGCAAGTGGTATGCCCGCGCCGTGCCCACGGGTTGTGTGGAGACCAAGGAGCTGGCCGAGATCATGCAGCGCAACTGTACCGTGAAGAAGGCCGACATCGTGGCCGTCATCGCCGAGTTGGTGGACACCATGCGCGAACAGTTGCAGCAGTCTCACCGCGTGAAGCTGGAGGGTCTGGGTTCGTTCAAGCTGGGTCTGACGAGTACGGGTGCCGCCACGGCTGCCGACTTCGACATCCGCAAGAACGTGAAGGGTGTGCACGTGGTGTTCACGCCCGAGGTGACCCACGACAGCGCAGGCCGTCGCACGAAGGTTCTGCTGGAGGGTGTCACGGTCGCCGAGTTGCCCAAGAACATGGTGGACACGGACAAGCCTTAATGGCGGCCTGACGGCCTAAATGATAAGTGCGCATTCGCTAAATGATAAATTGCTACCGCAGTCAATAAGCATGGATCATGAAGCATGAAGGCCGGAGGGTACTGAAAAAAAATCTCGTTTCTTGGAAAGGGAAGCGGGATTTTTTGTTCTGAGCATGTTCAACGTTGTTTCAGTCTATCATCATCCAGCGTAAAGCTCACGCTGACCTCTTACCAGCATCAACGCCAGGCAAACGACTGCAAAACTGCCAGCGCACCTAGCACCTATTTTGATAATCAACTTTATCTACAACTACTTTGTATTATCCAACAACCTATCTAACTCTGATTGCAATTCCTCACGATTAGGCAGATATAGTTGATATCGGGCAGCAAAGAGCTGATTGTCTATCCCTTGAAGGGCATACTCCATCAAAAGTTCATCTTTCCTGGCTCCCAGAACAATACCAACAGGCGGGTTGTCGTCTGGCTGGCAGATCTCGTTTTTGAAATAATTCAGATAGAGATTCATCTGGCCAATGTCGCTATGTTTTATCTCGTTCCGCTTCAAGTCAATTAGAACATAGCATTTCAATATTGCATGGTAGAACACCAAATCAACTTTGAATCGTCTGGCACCAATGGGTACGATATACTGGCGACCTATGAAAGCGAAGCCCCTGCCCAGCTCCAGAAGGAATTTCTCCATGTTGGCTTTCAGCGCATCCTCCAGATCTTTCTCCTTGTAGCGCTTCTGCTTGGGGAGGCCTGTAAACTCCAACACAAATGGATCTCGTATAATGTCATTAGCCGTTTGTATCTGATGACCTTCACTCGCGAGAGCCATAACTCCTTCCTTGTCCGTACTAAGCGCAAATCGCTGGAATAGCGAAGAGTTAATCTGCCGCTTCAACTCTCTTACCCTCCAGCCTTGATTGATACACTCCTTCATGTAGAACTGCATCTCCAACGAGTCATCACACTTCAGCAACTCCAAATAATGGCTCCACGTCAATTGTCCAGACAATGTTTGGATTTTTGGGAATCGCACATAGAACAATCTCATATTGAACAGATTAGAGCGAGAATATCCTTTTCCTCTTAGCCTTGTGAGGTCCCTTGAAAGGTTTGTCAACAGCTGCTCTCCATAGCGAGCTTTTGCATTACCATGTTGCTCAAACTCCACGATGTATCTACCCGTCTGCCAGTTGGCTTCGAGTAGTTCTGTATTTACTGCAAGAGCGGCCCTCCCTTTTGCCTTCTCCCAAGTATCTGAAATTAGCGAGACGAGTCTCATATATTCAGAATCATTTGCTATTTCTGTACTTGACGTCACTATCAAGCTCATTTTTGATGCCTTCTCGTGTTTCTTCATATTTCAGAAAATTTTCCTTTCTATTTTATTCTATTTGAATTAAAGATGGCCCGAACTCTCCAAAGCGGTTCAAAGAGTCCCTGTGTCACAATGATTCTTTAACATCTTGCATAATAGCCTTAATCTCGAATTTAATTATAGTTAAAGCCTTTTCATAGTCTTCTCGTGAAATTAAGGACACTCTGTCATAATAGCTGATATAATATTTCAATGATTTGGGGCCATTTTCTTCATTATCATAACATACAAAATCCTCACTAACAGAAATGGGAAATCCTTCTGGTGATTCTTTATCGGCATTAGTAACATGAAGTAAACTAAAATCCGGTCCTTTATAATCCACAGATTCTTCTGTATCCGCTAAATTGTTATTCTCTGCATATTTCTTGTTAATCTCAGCGAGAACTTCACCAGTAGGAAAGTAGAGATAGTCACCATCTTTCCACTCTTTACCATATGGACTTTTGTGGACAGGGAAAAGCTGTTCTAATTTCAATTTCAAATTATTTATTCTTTTTTGCCATTTTTCGAATTCATGCTTTGATATTTTATGGCCATTTTCTCTGATATTGATTATATTAACATCATGGTGTTCAGAATTCTCGTAAATAATATCCTCATTTTTTATAACATACGATTCTACATTAAAACCATCATCATATATGGTAGAATAGTGAATAATATCAGCAATTTCTTTCTCATTAATTACTCTATAATAGATATAACATGAGTCTTTTCTAGGTATAAGTTCATTAACATCTTTAACTTGTTTTTCTTCTACTTTGTCAGAAACCGTTTTTTGATCTATTTTGATAATTATCGGTTGGGGACCTCTATCTTTCAGTTCTGCAGACGAAGGAGAATGATTGCCCGTAGACTTTTTACGCCTTTCATGATCATCTTTATTCTTATCTATAATATACGCAATTAGCCATATCACTCCCATAAGAAGTAGAAAGCCAATTAATCCACTAAAAATTCCTCCTGAATTTTCTTTTGACACTTCATCTACCACCCATCCCTGAGCTATAGCCTTATATTCTATGACAAGAAAAAGAGACAAAGTACATAGTCTAATTATATTTTGTTTTAAAATCATATTATGAACTATTTAATGTATTCCATTATCAGAGAGGGAAGAATCTTCTGATGAGTCGTTTTTCAGGTTTTCAATGGTATCATCCAACTTATTGTTAACACCATCTATTTTTTGTAGAAGTTGATTATCTGAGGGCTTAATCTCCAAATCATACACTTTGATAAGATTGCCATCTTCATCCTTTATGTGTATAAGGTAGCCACCTGTCTCCAATGTAACCTTTAATATGGATTCTGGCGTCACCTTGCCATCGAGTTCCATATCAATGAAGACTTGGAAATCTTTGTCTGAAACGAATTTAACTATAGCCATATGAACAATACTGTAAAGTTTTACTTTTTGACACTATCAACAATTGCTTCAAGTCCACGTCGAGGTGGCATGCAATCTCAATTGCTTTTAGTTATTCTTGCCCAACATTGGGATGTTCTGTCCGCAAATATAATAAAAAATATCAAGGAGATGACGAATTGTAAACATAAATTAAGAAAAAGAATAGTCTTTTTTCTTTTGCATTTGAATCGTTATTTCGTAACTTTGCAGCAAATAGTTCATTACAGACAGATTAGCTATGGCAAAGATTAACGTCCAGAATACGGAGATAACCAACGTTTCGCACAATGACGATGACTACATTTCGCTGACCGACATGGCTCGTAGTCAGTTGCAAGAGCACATCATCTTTCGTTGGCTTAGTCTGAAAAGTACGATTGAGTATCTTGGAGAAAGGGAAATGCTCTACAACCCCAATTTTAATTGTACCGAATTCGGTACATTTAGAAATATGGCGGGCAGCAACAACTTCGTTCTGTCTGTCAAGACATGGATAGAAAAGACGGGGGCCATTCTGAAAGGCAACATCCGCGACTACGCCACCATCAACGAACTCATCTGTCTCTCGAACATGGAGAACATCAACGCTGTGCTTATCAACGATGGTATGCCACAGGGCGAACGCCTCATCAAGCTCAATCAGATTGCCATCCAGCAGATGCGGGTGTTGGAAGGGAATGGAGGCAGAACTCTTCTTAAATAGATCCTGTTTTGCTGAATAACGCGATGAAGAAGGTACGGATTACGGCGATGCGGCAGACGGTCTATGAGGACCTGATGGCGAGATACGAGAACCCCATAGAGCATACGTGCGACGTAAGGGAGGGCGAGGTATGGATTTCGGAGAACGGGGAGCGCCCGGAGGGTCTGTGCCCGGCGGCATGGGGTGCGATGCGCGAGTTTGTGGAGGCGCTGGCCCGTGGCGAGGGTAACTTCTACGACGGGTGGATGAAGGACCCACGGAGCGCCATGATCAGCTGTAACGACGGTTTCCGGCCGTTCAGCTTCTATATCGAGGCGATGTAGAGACGGGAACGGGGGCGAGGCCCGGCGCTGACGAGACGGGAACGGGGGCGAGGCCCGGCGCTGACGAGACGGGAACGGGGGCGAGGCCCGGCGCTGACGCACCGGGAACGGGGGCTATGTAAGGGCTGCTTGCAAATACGGAACTAAAACGCGGGTGGTTTGTTAATTTTATCAGCCTTTTCACATTTGAAGCGTTAATTTCTAACAGCCGTTAAGTGAAGGGCGGGAAGTGTTAAATTGCGACAAAAAGATGCGACATTTTGTCAGTTTCCCGAAAAATGCCCCTATATTTGCACCCGATTTCGGAAACGAAAAGCATCCAAGTGAGAACAAACAACATTTCTAAAAGCATCCAAGTGAGAACAAACAACATTTCTAAATCTAATTAAGGTACGAATATGAAAAAGATTGTAATGACATTCATGCCGGCCATCTACCTGATGGTCATCGCCTTCTCGGCAGCCAGCTGTAACCAGACGCAGGCCGCTCCCGCCACGGCCCAGGCAGCCCCCGGGCAGCCCGTGGACCTGACCTACGCAGCGGAAAAGTCGCTGCCGTCGGTTGTGTATATCAAGTCGGTCACCAACTCGAAGGTGCAGACCGTGGAGTATAGCGACCCCTTTGAGGACTTCTTCTCGGACCCCTTCGGCGGTTTCTTCGGCCGTGGCCAGAACGGTCAGAACGGTCAGAACGGCACCCGCAAGCGTCAGGTGCAGACCCCGAAGCGTGCTGCTGCCGGCTCGGGCGTCATCATCTCGACGGACGGATATATCGTGACCAACAACCACGTGGTGGACGGTGCCGACGAGTTGACTGTGACGCTGAACGAGAACTCGAAGGAGTACTCGGCGCGCATCATCGGAGCCGACAAGACCACCGACCTGGCGCTCATCAAGATTGACGCCAAGGACCTGCCCGCCATCCAGATAGCCAACTCGGACGACGTGAAGGTCGGCGAGTGGGTGCTGGCCGTGGGTAACCCCCTGGGTCTGAACAATACCGTCACCGCCGGCATCGTCTCTGCCAAGGCCCGCCAGATGGGCGAGGGCGTGGCATCGATGATCCAGACCGACGCCGCCATCAACCAGGGTAACTCGGGTGGTGCGCTGGTCAACACCAACGGCGCGCTCATCGGCATCAACGCCATGATTTACTCGCAGACCGGTTCGAACATCGGCTACGGTTTTGCCATTCCCACGGCCATCATGAACAAGGTGGTGGACGACATCAAGAAGTACGGTGCCGTACAGCGTGCCATGATCGGCATCAAGGGCGGCGACGTGAGCGCCTACGTGGATATGGAGAAGGAGAAGGGCAACGACGTTGACTTCGGCACGATGGAGGGTATCCGCATCGACGAGGTTGTGGAGGACGGTGCCGCCCAGGCTGCCGGTCTGCAGAAGAACGACGTCATCACGGCCATCGACGGTCAGAAGATCAAGAAGTTCGGCGAGCTGCAGGGCGTCATGGCCCAGAAGCGTCCCGGCGACAAGGTGCAGGTGACCTATCTGCGCAACAAGAAGTCGCACACCGCCACGCTGACGCTGAAAAACGAGCAGGGCACCACGAAGGTCGTGAAGCATGCCGACCTCGACGTCCTGGGTGCCAACTTCCGCGAGGTGACCGACGCCCAGAAGCAGCAGCTCAACATCAGCTACGGTCTGGAGGTGCTGAAGGTCAACGGCGGACGCATGAAGGACGCCGGCATCGCCAAGGGATTCATCATCCAGCGCGTCAACGACCAGAGCGTCAAGTCGCTCGACGACCTGCAGCAGATTGTCAAGGAGACCTCGACGTCGAAGGAGCCCGTGCTCTTTATCCAGGGTATCTACCCGACGGGCAAGAAGGCCTACTTCGCCGTGCCGCTGAACAACGACTGATGTCCGCTGAACAACGACTGATGCGTCCTGATGGGACCGCCATGCGAGGACGGAGAGCACTCCGTCGCGCGTAAAAGAGAAAAAAGTAAGGTATTTTTTTGGTCATTCCGAAAAAATACTTTACTTTTGCATCTTGCTATAACTATTGACCACCATGAGACAGCTGAAAATCACCAAATCCATAACCAGCCGAGAGAGTGAATCCCTGGACAAATACCTGCAGGAAATAGGCCGCGAGGAACTCCTCAGCGTAGAAGAAGAGGTGGAACTGGCCACGCGCATCCGCAAGGGTGACCGCAAGGCCCTGGAACGGCTCACGAAAGCCAACCTGCGTTTCGTTGTCTCCGTGGCCAAGCAGTACCAGAACCAGGGTCTCACGCTGGCCGACCTCATCAACGAGGGTAACGTGGGACTCATCAAGGCCGCCGAGCGCTTCGACGAGACCCGCGGGTTCAAGTTCATCTCGTATGCCGTCTGGTGGATTCGTCAGAGCATCATGCAGGCCATCGCCGAGCAGAGCCGCATCGTCCGGCTGCCCCTGAACCAGGTAGGGTCCGTCAACCGCATCAACCGCATGCTCACCCGCTTTGAGCAGGAGAACGAGCGGCGCCCGTCGAGTCAGGAAATCGCCGAACAGACCGACCTGCCGCAGGATAAAGTCGATGAGGCCCTCATGGCCAATACGCGCCACATATCGGTGGACGCCCCCTTTGCCGAGGGTGACGACAACTCGCTGCTCGACATACTCGTCAACGAGAACGCTCCCCTCGCCGACCGCCAACTGCTGGTGGAGTCGCTACGCGCCGAGATAGCCACCGTGCTCCACTCCCTGGGCGACCGCGAGGAGCACATCCTCAAGGACTTCTACGGCATCGACGGTCCCGAGCTGTCGCTGGAGGAGATAGGCAACAAGTACGGACTGACCCGCGAGCGCGTGCGCCAGATCAAGGAGAAAGCCATCCGCCGCCTGCGCACCAGTACGAAAAACGAAATTTTAAAAGCATATCTAGGATAATGAAAACATGGAAATACCTGCTGATAGCCCTACTCGTGGGCACAGCGACACACGTGGACGCCAAGCGCATACAGACGCCCCACATGTACGTCTTCGGATTCTCGGCATCGTTCCAGGACTCCATCATCTATATGACTGACATCCAGGACCTCCAGGGTGCGTGGATTGACAAGAAAACCAAGGACCTGGCGGGTCAGGACAACTACTCGCTACAGCTGAAAAACCACATGGCCGACCAGCTGCACCTGTCGCCGAGGGTCTGCATGGTGTTCTTCAGCACCAGCAAGAAAAAAGCTGAGAAGAAGTACCTGAAACTGCGCAAGCTGTACGTCGGAACACCTAAAAAGCCCGCCAGCTACGAGGTGAGATACCTCAGCGAGCAGGACTTCCGGTTTGACGTAATAGACATGTCCGAGGAACAACAGTAGTTCCCCGGACATTTTCTTTATTGTACGGAGTCGGCAACGGCTCCTACTTCATGGCATCGCCCCTTGGCGGCACGGAGCGTCAGGGATTGTTCTGCTCGAACACCTGCATGCGCTCCTCCAGCTGGGCGTACTGGTGGTCCTCGATGAACGAGGTACACACGCGCAGACCCTCCTGGTGGGAACCCGTGGTGATGAGACAGATGGCCGAGACGCCATAGTACATCAGCTCCTGGGCCAACTGACCACTCGTCATCTGCTTGTAGCCGATGGTGAAGTAGAAGCCGTCGGCCACGGGCTGGTCCAAATCCTTGTCATAGACGATGTGGAACCCGTGGCGCAGGAAAATCTCCTTCAGCTTGTGGGCACGCTCGCCATAGACGCTCACCTCGCGACGGAAGTCGTAGGTGCCGTCGCTGGCAGCCTTCAGCATGGCAGCCATCGCAAACTGCGCCGAGTGGCTCGTGCCTGACGACAGGGCGTAGAGCATGCGCGTCGAGAACACCAGGCCGAAGGGCAGGCCCTCGTAGCGTTGTGCCAGGTCGGGGAAGTGGCGGTGGAACAGCTTGTCCGAGATGCACACCACGCCGATGCGCTCGCCGGCATACGAGAAGGCCTTGGAACCCGAGATGAGCAGCATGTAGTTGTCCGTATAACGGCCCACGGTGGGCTGGTAGGGAGCCTCGAAAGGCACGCTGAGGTTCTGGCGGAAGTCCATGGCAAAGTAGGCCAGGTCTTCCATCACGATGGCATCATACTGCGTGGCCAGGCGTCCGATGGACTCCAGCTCCTGCTCGTTCAGACAGACCCACGAGGGGTTGTTGGGATTGCTATAGACGATGGCGCAGATGTTGCCATTCTTCAGGTAGCTCTCCAACTTCGGCGCCAGCTTCTCGCCGCGGTAGTCATAGACGTCGAACGTCTCGTACTTCACACCCATCACCTGCAGCTGCATCTTCTGGACCGGAAATCCGGGGTCGATGAACAGCACGGTATCCTTCCGCTTGTCGGCCTGCGAACAGGTCAGAAACGAGGCGAAGGTGCCCTGCATGCTGCCCGTCACGGGCACGCAGCTCTCGGGGGCCACGTCGATGCCGATGAAGGCCTTGACAAACCGCGAGGCCTCACGCTTCAGCACCGGAGCGCCCTGGATGTCGGGATAGCTGTGGGCGATACCCTCCTGGAGCGCCTTGATCTGGGCATCGACACCCACCTGGGCGGCAGGCAGTCCGGGGATGCCCATCTCCATCTTGATGAACTCCACCCCACTCTCCTGCTCGGCCTTGGCGGCCACCTGTTTCACTTCGCGGATGGTGGCCTTGGCGAAGTCCTTGATACCCAGCTCGCTGATGAGCCTATCTACTATCTCTCGCTTGATTGGTGTAGCAGAGCCCCCTAAGTTAGGGGGTTCTCTCTGCGAGAGTGTGGCGTTGCGAGGGGGGGCTGAACAAGGTTTATTCATAATCATATTCAAATTCTAAATTTAAAAGAGGTCTTCGTTTGTTCAGACCCCTATTGCCCCCTAACTTAGTGGGCGATTGAAGCTGCGCGACCGATGGCCAGCGCCTTGATATTCGCCTCGACGATGGCCTCGCCCTTACGGCCGAAGACACGGCGGATGGCAGCCTCCAACTTCTCGTACTCGATGCCCAGGGCCTTCTGGGCGGCACCCAGCAGGATGACGTTGGCCGAACGGGGCACATTGGCCTCCTTGGCAGCAGCCTCGATGTCGAGCATCACGACGTGCGGGAGGCTGTTGAGTTCCTTCTTAATCACCTCTAAATCAGGGTAGTTCGGAATATTCACGAAAGGAGTACTTGATGTGATAATCCAGCCCTCCTTGCTGAGGTACGGCAGGTAGCGCAGGGCCTCCATGGGTTCCATCGAGATGATGACGTCGGCACCGCCCTTCGGGATGAGGTCGCTGGCGATGGGACTGCTCGAGATGCGCAGATTGGACTGCACGTCACCGCCACGCTGCGACATGCCGTGGACCTCGGCCTGCTTGATATACAGGTTCTCATTCATGGCGGCTTCGCCGATGATGGTAGCGATAGAGAGGATACCCTGTCCTCCTACGCCACAAAGTATGATATCTGTTTTCATTTTGCTGCTTTCTTTTGTTTCAAATGTCTTTGTAATGTCTGCATACACTCACGGCGCGGAATGATGACCGAGGTACCCTTGTAGTTGATTTCGTCGCGGATGATCTGCGTAATCTCGGGCATATTCTTCGGCAGGGGCACCACCACCTTCAGGTGCTCGTCGGAGAGTCCCAAGCCACGGCAGATGGCCTCAAACTTATTGGTACCGGCCGAGTCCTGACCACCCGTCATACCGGTTGTCAGGTTGTCGGAGATGATGACCGTGATGTTGGCATTCTCGTTGATGGCATCCAGGAGTCCCGTCATGCCGCTATGCGTGAACGTGGAGTCGCCAATGACGGCAACGGCAGGCCATTGGCCGGCATCGGCGGCACCCTTGGCCATCGTGATGCTGGCACCCATATCGACACACGAGTGGATGGCGCGGAACGGGGGCAGGAAACCCAGCGTGTAACAGCCGATGTCGCCGAAGACGCGCGGATTGTCGTACTCCTTCAGCACCTCGTTCAGCGCGGTATAGACGTCGCGGTGGCCACAGCCCTGACAGAGTGCGGGCGGACGGGGAACGACGTTTTCGCTGGGGGCAAAGCCCTCGTCCGACTGGGCTGACGACAGACCGGCCGACAATTGGGCCAAGGCCTTCTTCACCACGTCGGGCGTCAGTTCGCCGGTACGGGGCAGCGTGCCGTCCAACTTGCCGTGGACGTGCTGCAGGTCGGCGACACCACGTACCATATCCTCGATGAAGGGCTGACCCTCCTCGACGATGAGCACCTGCTCGCACTCGTCCATCAGGCGGCGCACCAGTTTCTTGGGCAGCGGATACTGCGAAATCTTCAGAATGGGAACGCTCACCGAAGGGTAGGAATTCAGCACCTCGTTGACGTAGTTAAAGCCGATACCGCTGGTCAGAATACCCAACGGGTATTTAGCTTCCTCCCCTTTAGGGAGGGCTGGGGAGAGGTACTTGTTATAGGTAGAACCTGCCGCGTCCTCCTCCAGCTGCTTCTGCTGGGCGGTGACGGCATCGTTGCGCTTCTTGGCATTGGCGGGCAGCAGCACCCAGTTGGCAGCCTTGGCATTGTAGTTCAGCGCATTCTGCTCACGCGGCGTGTCGGTCAGTTCGACGACGGCACGACTGTGGGCCATGCGCGTGGTGACACGCATCAAGACGGGCAGACATTGCTGCTCCGAGTAGTCGAAGGCGGCAGCCATCATGTCGTAGGCCTCCTGCTGGTTGGAGGGCTCGAAGGTGGGAATCATGGCAAACTTGCCATAGAAACGGGAGTCCTGCTCGTCCTGTGAGGAGTGCATCGACGGGTCGTCGGCAACAAGTACCACCACGCCGCCGTTGACACCCGTCATGCCGCTATTGACAAACGGGTCGGCACAGACGTTCAGACCCACGTGTTTCATACATACCAGCGCACGCTTGCCCATGAACGACATGCCCAGGGCTGCCTCCATGGCCGTCTTCTCGTTGGTTGACCAGCGGCTGTGCACGCCACGCTCCTTGGCCAGCGGCGACAGCTGGATGTACTCGGTAATCTCAGTAGAGGGAGTGCCGGGATAGGCATAGACGCCGCTCAGTCCGGCGTCCAGCGCACCCTGAGCAATAGCCTCGTCTCCCAATAATAGTTTTTTCGTCATATAATAGGGATATTGGTTGTTTTCTGACAATATGCTCGCAAAGTTACGACATTTATTTGAAAACACAAAAAAAAGAGCCGCAAACCTTTCGATTGCAACTCTTTTTATGTCGCTTAATGACGATTTCGCGTCCTTCGCATTTACTTTACCTTGGCAACGATGGCCTTGAAAGCCTCGGGGTTGTTCAGGGCGAGGTCGGCGAGCACCTTGCGGTTGATCTCGATACCGGCCTTCGTCAGGGCACCCATCAGCGAAGAGTAGCTCATGCCCTCCATGCGTGCGGCGGCGTTGATACGCTGGATCCACAGGGCGCGGAAGGTGCGCTTCTTGTTCTTACGATCGCGATAAGCATAGGTAAGACCCTTCTCCCAAGTGTTCTTGGCTACTGTCCAAACATTCTTGCGGGCACCATAGTAGCCGCGAGTGAGTTTCAGAATTCTTTTACGTTTTGCTCTTGATGCAACGTGATTGACTGATCTTGGCATAGTTTTCTAATACTTTTAATGTTTGACAATAGGTGAATTAACGGAGACACAACAGGTCACGAACCTGCTTCATGTTGCTAACATCGACGAGCGTATCGCCCTGGAGGTTACGCTTCTGCTTCTTAGTCTTCTTCGTCAGAATGTGACTGTGGTAAGCGTGGTGTCTCTTGACCTTACCTGTACCGGTGAAAGCAAAGCGCTTCTTAGCACCGGAATTTGTCTTTACTTTTGGCATTGTTTTATAAAATTTAAATTGTTATTAATAATCGGCGACTACGCATATACCGGGCGCGACGCCTTGTTTTATTTGACTATTTGACGATTTACTATTTGACAATTTGACGATTTACTATTTGACCATTTACTCGTCGTCTGTCTCGGTCAACTTCTTCAGCGCATCGGCGCTGATCTTGGCGTTGGCGAAGAGTCCGCCATTGGCTGGCATCTCGGCAGCATCCTCTGCCACCTGCTTGGGAGCCTCTTTCGCCTCGGCTACGGCAGCCTCACGGTCGCGGGCCTGCTGGCTCTTCTTCTGGGCTCCGGCCTTCTTGGGGGCCAGGTAGAGGAACATCTTCTTGCCTTCCAGCGAGGGCATGCCCTCCACCTTGCCATATTCCTCCAGGTCGTTGGCAAAACGCAACAGCAGCACCTCGCCCTGTTCCTTGAAAAGGATGCTGCGACCGCGGAAGAACACGTAGGCACGGACCTTGTTGCCGTCCTCCAGGAACTCCTTGGCGTGCTTGAGCTTGAACTGGTAGTCGTGCTCATCGGTCTGGGGTCCGAAGCGAATCTCCTTCACCTCCACCTTGACCTGCTTGGCCTTCATCTCCTTCTGGCGCTTCTTCTGCTGATAGAGGAACTTGGAATAGTCGATGAGACGGCACACGGGAGGATTGGCGTTAGGAGAAATCTCCACGAGGTCGACGCCTTGGTCACGGGCCATATCCAATGCCTGACGGGTGGGAACAACCATGCTGTCGCCCTCACCTACAATTCGTACCTCGCGCACCCGTATCTGCTCGTTGACACGGTACTGATTCTTCATGTTGTCGTTCTTCATCAACTATTTTTTTGCAAAATCGGCTGCAAAGTTACAAATAACTGCGCAAATGACAAAATAAAATTTCATTTATTTTTATTTTTCACCGAAAGATTTTTTCGTTTTTCCCTCATCGCATTCTTTTTTTTAGTTACCCATAAAATATTGCACAAAAAATTTGCGAATGTGCAAAAAACAAATTACCTTTGCACAAAATTTTGAAAATTGTGCAATGAACGACATAAAGAGTTTCAATTTACTGATTGAAAACACCATCAAGGACAATTGGTTGCTGGATGCACTCACGGACTACAAGGGAGCCACATTGCAGTATCACGACGTAGCCCGGAAAATAGAGAAGCTCCACATCATGATGGAAGCGGCAGGAATCCAGCAGGGAGACAGGATAGCCGTCTGCGGACGTAACTCGGCACATTGGGCCGTCGCCTTCCTGGCCACCATCACCTACGGAGCCGTCGTGGTACCCATCCTCCATGAGTTCAATGCCGAGCAAATCCATAACATCGTCAACCACTCGGGCTCGCGCCTGCTCTTCGTAGGCGACTACGTGGTCAACATCGTCACACCCGACGAGATGCCGGAACTGGAGGGCATCTTCAACCTGCCCGACTTCTCGCTGCACACGTCGAAGAACGACGGCCTCACGCACGCACGCGAACATTTAAATGAATTATTCGGCAGAAAATATCCCAACGCCTTCCGCAAGGAGGACATCCATTGGCACCAGGACAGCGCCGAGGAGCTCTGCATGATTAACTACACCTCGGGAACCACCGGGTTCTCCAAGGGTGTCATGCTGCCCTACCGCGCCATCTGGGGCAACGTGGACTTCTGCATCAAGAACCTGGCCAACCGCATGCCTAAGTTCAGCAACATGCTCAACATCCTGCCCATGGCCCACATGTACGGCCTGGCCATCGAGTTTCTGTTCCCCTTCTGCTCGGGCTACCACCTGCACTTCCTGACGCGGCTGCCCTCGCCCGCCATCATTGCCGAGGCCTACAAGGAGATACGTCCCGACGTCATCATCGCCGTACCCCTCATCATCGAGAAAATCATCCGCAAGCGCGTCTTCCCCAAGATACAGTCGAACACCATCAAGCTCATGCTCCAGATGCCCGTCGTGTCGAAGAAGGTCAAGGAGCGCATCTGCCAGGAGGTCATCAACGCCTTCGGAGGCAGGTGCTACCAGGTCATCGTCGGCGGAGCACCCTTGAGCCAGGAAATCGAGCAGTTCCTCAAGAGCATCGACTTCCCCATCACCGTGGGCTACGGAACCACCGAGTGCGCCCCGCTGATATCCTATAGCGACTACCACGACTTTGCACCCGGCTCCTGCGGCACTCCCCTGCCCTGCATGGAGGTGAAGATCCTGTCGCCGGACCCCGAGAACATCGAGGGCGAGATCGTCACCCGCGGCACCAACGTCATGCTGGGATACTACAAGAACGAGGAGGCCACCCGTCAAGCACTCGAGGAGGACGGCTGGTACCATACCGGCGACCTCGCCACCATGTCGGCAGACGGCCACATCTTCATCCGCGGACGACTGAAGAACATACTCCTCGGCGCCAACGGACAGAACGTCTATCCCGAGGAGATAGAAGACAAGCTCAACTCGATGGCGCTGGTCAGCGAGAGCCTCCTCGTACAGCGTGGCGACAAACTCATAGCCCTCATCTATCCCGACATGGACGAGGTCAAGAACATGAACCTCGCACAGGAAGACCTGGAGGGCGTCATGGAGCAGAACCGTCAGGAGCTGAACGCCCAACTGCCGGTATATAGCAAACTGCAGGCCTTCGAACTGCAGGAGGAGGAGTTCCAGAAGACGCCGAAGAAGAGCATCAAGCGCTATCTGTACAAGTAAAATGAAAAGAATATAAAACGTAATATTATGGAAAACGTACCCAGCTTTAATCAACTGATTCAGCAAAGCATCATCGACAACTGGGATCTCGATGCGCTGACAGACTATAAAGGAGCCACCCTGCAATTCCACGACGTGGCCCGAAAGATTGAGAAGCTGCACATCCTGTTTGAGAACAGCGGCGTCGTCAAGGGCGACAAGATAGCCCTCTGCGGACGCAACTCCAGCCAATGGGCCGTGGCCTTCCTGGCCACCCTGACCTACGGAGCCGTCGCCGTACCCATCCTCCACGAGTTCATGGGCGAGCAGATCCACAACATCGTCAACCACTCCGATGCCAAGCTGCTCTTTGTCGGCGACCATGTGGCCACGCAGATAGACCCCGTCCAGATGCCCCACCTGGAAGGCATCATCAACAACCCCGACTACTCGCTCATGCTGTCGCGTACCGACAAGCTGACCTACGCCCGCGAGCACCTCAACGAGCTCTACGGCAAGAAGTTCCCCAAGTACTTCCGCAAGGAGCACGTCAGCTACTACACCGAGCAGAACGGCGAGGAGCTGGCCATGATCAACTACACCTCGGGAACCACCGGATTCTCCAAGGGTGTGATGATTCCCTACCGCGCCCTGTGGTCGAACTACGACTTCGCAGGGCATGAGCTGGGCAAGATCATCAAGAAGGGTGACCGCGTCATCAGCATCCTGCCCATGGCCCACATGTACGGCATGAGCTTCGAGTTCATCTTCGAATTCCTACACGGATGCCACGTCTATTACCTCAACCGCATCCCGTCGCCGGCCATCATCGCACAGGCCTTCGCCGACATCAAGCCGAAGATCATCATCGCCGTACCTTTGGTCATCGAGAAGATTATCCGCAAGCGCGTCTTCCCCAAGATACAGAACAACCGCATGCGACTGCTGCTCTCCATGCCCGTCATCTCCAAGAAGGTCAGGGAGCGCATCTGCCAGGAGGTCATCAACGCCTTTGGCGGCGAACTCTATGAGGTCATCGTAGGCGGCGCGGCATTCAGCAAGGAGGTCGAGGCCTTCCTCAAACGCATCGAGTTCCCCTATACCGTCGGCTATGGCGCCACGGAATGCGCACCCATCATCTGCTACCGCGACTGGAAAACCTTCGCACAAGGCTCCTGCGGACGGTCGGCACTCCACATGCAGGTCAAGATCGACTCCACAGACCCGGGCAGCAAACCCGGCGAGATACTGGCCAAGGGTCTGAACGTCATGCTGGGATACTACAAAAACGAGGAGGCCACCCGCGAGACCATCGACAAGGACGGATGGTACCACACCGGCGACCTGGGCACCATCGACTACGAGGGCAACGTCTATATCAACGGACGCTCGAAGAACATGCTCCTGGGACCCAGCGGTCAGAACATCTATCCCGAGGAAATCGAGGACCAGCTCAACTCGCTGCCCATGATTGTGGAGAGCATCGTCGTACAGCGCGACACGAAACTCGTGGCATTGGTCTATCCCGACTACGACGAGGCCAAGAACATGAACTTCAACGAGGACGACATCAAGCACGTCATGGAGCAGAACCGCATGCAACTGAACGAGCAGATTCCCGCCTACGAGAAGATCAGCGAGATAGAAATCAGAACCGAGGAGTTTGAGAAAACACCGAAGCGAAGCATCAAACGTTACCTCTACAAATAAAAAAATTGGGCTGACTATTTGGTCAGTCCATTTTTTTGACGTACCTTTGCAAGGTCTTCGGACTATTCCCCACTTGTCAAGGGGTACCGGGGGCAAGATAAATTGCATAGGAATATGAAAGTAATGAAATTCGGCGGAACGTCCGTAGGTTCCGCAAAAAGCATTTTAAGCTTGAAAGAGATTGTAGAGGCAGAGGCTCGGACGCAACCTGTCGTAGTAGTAGTTAGCGCGCTGAGCGGCATCACCGACAAACTGATTGCCACCTCGCAGATGGCCCTTCAGGGCGACAAGCGCTACAGGGACGAGTTTGACGGCATTGTGGAGCGTCACCACCAGATGATTGACACCATCATCACAGACCCCAAGAAACGTGAAGACTTATTCAAGACCGTAGATTCACTCTTCGAACAGTTGAAGAGCATCTATTTCGGTGTCTATCTCATCCACGACCTCAGCCGCAAGACCCAAGACGCCATCGTCTCCTACGGCGAGCGTCTCTCCTCGAATATCGTGGCCGCCCTGCTCAAGAACGGCGTACGCATGAACAGCCGCGACTTCATCCGCACGGAGAAGAAAAACGGCCAGCACGTCATCGATGACGAACTGACCACCCAGCTCATCAAGGAGGCCTTCTCGGCAGTATGTAACGACCAGGCATCCAACAAGACCATCGCCGTGGTACCGGGATTCATCGCCCGCGACCGCGACAGTCACGAGACCACCAATCTGGGACGCGGCGGTTCCGACTATACCGCAGCACTTATCGCTGCCGCCCTGGACGCCGACGTGCTGGAGATTTGGACCGACGTCGATGGCTTCATGACGGCCGACCCCAAGGTCATCAAGAGTGCCTACACCATCAACGAACTCTCGTACGTGGAAGCCATGGAGCTCTGCAACTTCGGTGCCAAGGTCATCTACCCGCCGACCATCTACCCCGTCTGCATCAAGAATATCCCCATCAAGGTCAAGAATACCTTCAACCCCGAACACCCGGGAACACTCATCAAGGACCGCATAGAGAACGACCAGAAACCCATCAAGGGCATCTCCAGCATCAAGGGTACCACGCTCATCACCGTGACGGGACTCTCCATGGTGGGTGTCATCGGCGTCAACCGACGCATCTTCACGTCCCTGGCCAACAAGGGCATCAGCGTATTCATGGTGTCACAGGCCTCGTCCGAGAACTCTACCTCCATTGGTGTGCGCGACGAGGATGCCAAGGACGCCGTAGAGGTGCTGAACGACGAGTTTGCCAAGGAAATCGAGACGGGTGCCATGTTCCCCATGCACGCCGAGAGCGGACTGGCCACCATCGCCATCGTGGGTGAGAACATGAAGCACACGCCGGGTATCGCCGGTAAACTCTTCGGCACGCTCGGCCGCTCGGGCATCAGCGTCATCGCCTGTGCCCAGGGAGCATCAGAGACCAATATCTCGTTCGTCGTCGATGGCAAGTTCCTGCGCAAGTCGCTCAACGTGCTGCACGACTCGTTCTTCCTGTCAGAATACAAGGTGCTCAACCTCTTCATCTGCGGCATCGGAACCGTGGGCGGCATGCTGCTCGAGCAGATACGTACCCAACAGCAGGTACTGATGCAGAAGAAGCGCCTGAAGCTCAACGTCGTCGGCATCTCCGACGTCGATAACTTCGTGCTCGACCGCGACGGCATCGACCTCGACAACTACGAGAAGACGCTGCGCGCCGGTTTCCCCGCCAATACGGAGCACATGCGCGACGAGATTGTCAAGATGAACATCTTCAACTCCGTATTCGTCGATTGTACCGCCAGTCGCCAGATAGCCCTGCTCTACCAGACATTCCTGGAGCATAACATCAGCGTGGTGGCTGCCAACAAGATTGCTGCCTCCAGCGAGTACGACAGCTATATCAAACTGAAACAGACGGCCCGCGACCGTGGCGTATGGTTCCGCTATGAGACCAATGTCGGCGCAGGACTGCCCATCATCGGTACCATCAACGACCTGTGCAACTCGGGCGACAAAATCCTGAAGATTGAGGCCATCCTCAGCGGTACGCTGAACTTCATCTTCAACGAGATTGCTGCCGACGTACCGTTCTCGGAGACCGTACGCCGCGCCAAGGAGCAGCGCTACTCGGAGCCCGACCCGCGTATCGACCTCAGCGGTACCGACGTCATCCGCAAGCTGGTCATCCTCACCCGTGAGGCCGGCTACAAAGTGGAACAGGCCGACGTGGAGAAGCACCTCTTCGTGCCTAACGACTACTTCGAGGGCTCACTCGACGACTTCTGGCGCCGTCTGCCGGAACTCGACGCCGACTTTGAGGCACGCCGTCAGGTATTGGAAGCCGAGGGCAAGCGCTGGCGCTTTGTCGCCACCATGGAGGCCGACGAGAAGAATCCCTCATCGTTCAAGACCAGCGTGGCGCTGAAGGAGGTACCTTCCAACCACCCGTTCTATCCGCTGGAGGGTTCCAACAACATCGTGCTGCTCACCACCGAGCGCTACAAGGAGTATCCCATGCTCATCCAGGGTTATGGCGCAGGAGCTGCCGTTACGGCTGCCGGCGTCTTCGCCAACATCATGAGCATTGCCAATATTTAATTGAGCAGGACTACAGGACTAAAGGACTTGTTCGCTACGCTAGTGAATAGTGAATAGTGATTAGTTAAAAAAGTCCTTAAGTCCTGTAGTCCTTGCAAAAAACAATCCCAATGAAGCATATCATTATTCTGGGCGATGGCATGGCAGACCTTCCCGTCGAACGACTCGGAGGGAAAACCCTGTTGCAGTATGCCCATAAGCCAATGATGGACCGACTGGCCCGTGAAGGCCGTTGCGGCAGACTGGTGACGGTACCGGAGGGATTCCCACCGGGTAGCGAGGTGGCCAACACAGCCATCCTGGGCTACGACCTGAACCAGGTCTATGAGGGCCGCGGTCCGCTGGAAGCCGCCTCGATAGGCTACGACATGGCGGATGACGACATGGCCATCCGCTGTAACATCATCACCTTGGAGGACGGAAAGATCATCACGCATAATGGCGGTAATCTGGAGACGAACGATGCCCGCATACTGATAGACTACCTGAACGAGAAACTGGCCAAGCCCATCAACGAGCGCGAGGGTATCGAGCGTGTGAAGTTCATTTGCGGCATCCAGTACAGACACCTGCTCGTCATCAAGGGCGGCAACAAGCACATCGTCTGTGCTCCACCCCACGACCATCCCAACGAGCCCTGGCGCCCGTTATTAGTCAAGGCCGAAACTGCGGTCAGCAATAGTGCGGTCAGCGATAGTGCGGTCAGCGATTCAGTCGCTGACAACCGCCGCCTCTCCGCCCAGCAAACCGCTGACCTCATTAACGAACTGATACTCAGGTCACAGGAAATTTTGGCTCAACACCCTTACAACCTAACAAAAGCAGCCAAAGGCGAGCGTCAAGCCAATAGCATTTGGCCCTGGAGCGGTGGCTACCGCCCTTCGATGCAGACGCTGATGGAGCAGTATCCGCAGGTAAAATCGGGCGCGGTCATCTCGGCCGTGGACCTCATCCAAGGTATCGGAAAATATGCGGGACTGCGCATCATCAAGGTTCCGGGAGCCACCGGACTGGCCGATACCAACTACGAAGGAAAGGCCCAGGCTGCCATCGAAGCCCTGCGGACCGACGACTTTGTGTTTGTCCATGTGGAAGCCAGCGACGAGGCTGGCCACGACGGCGACCTGGAACTGAAACTCAAGACCATCGAATTCCTGGACCAGCGGCTGATTGCTCCCATCTATGAGGAGGTCGCCACGTGGGACGAACCGGTATGCATCGCCGTACTGCCCGACCATCTGACCCCCGTAGAACAGCGCATCCACGTTGGGCAGCCTGTACCGTTCCTGATCTGGCACCGCCATATCGAACCCGACGTGGTCCAGCAATACGACGAGGTGTCTTGTGTCAACGGAGCATATGGGCTGCTGAAACTCAACGAATTCATGCATACGCTGATGAGTATTCAATAGTCAAATAGTAAATAGTCAAATAGTAAAATATATGCAGTACTATAGCACCAATGGGAAAGCTCCCATCGCCGACCTGGAGAAGGCGGTAGTGAAAGGACTGGCCGAAGACCGCGGCCTCTACATGCCGGAGCGCATCAACAAATTGCCGAAGGCGTTCTTCGACGACATGCCGAAGATGAAGTTCCAGGATATCGCCTACAACGTTGCCGCCAACTTCTTTGGCGAGGACGTCGATATGGACGGGCTACAGGACCTGGTCTTTGACACCCTGTCGTTCGACTGTCCCATCGTGAAGGTCGAGGAGAACATCTATGCCCTGGAACTCTTCCATGGGCCTACCCTCGCCTTCAAGGATGTAGGGGCACGCTTCATGGCACGCCTGCTGCAGTACTTCCTGCGCCAGGGTTCCGCATGCTGCGACGCCACCGCAACCCACAAGGAGGTCAACGTACTGGTAGCTACCTCTGGCGACACGGGTTCTGCCGTGGCCAACGGTTTCCTCGGCGTTGAAGGCATCCACGTCTATGTGCTCTATCCCAAGGGCAAGGTCAGCAAGATTCAGGAGTGCCAGTTCACCACGCTGGGACAGAACATCACAGCCATCGAGGTCGATGGCGTCTTCGACGACTGTCAGGCGCTGGTCAAGTCGGCCTTTATGGATGCGGAACTGAACCAGCACATGCGCCTTACCTCGGCCAACAGCATCAACGTCGCCCGCTTCCTGCCTCAGGCGTTCTACTACTTCAACGCTTATGCGAAGATAATGGAAAAATTGTCAAATGGTAAATTGTCAAATAGTCCAATTGTCATGTGCGTGCCCTCAGGCAACTTCGGCAACATCTGCTCAGCGCTCTTCGGCCATGAGATGGGGTTGCCCATCCACCGCTTCATCGCTGCCAACAACGCCAATGACGTCTTCTACCAGTATCTACAGACAGGCCAGTACAATCCCCGTCCGTCGGTACAGACGCTGGCCAACGCCATGGATGTCGGCGACCCCAGCAATTTCGCACGTATCTTGAACCTCTACAGCAACAACGGCCAACTCTCTCAGGCAGAGACGCACCAGCGCATCACCAGCCTCATCAGCGGCGCCACCTATAGCGACGAGCAGATAGCAGAAACCATGCGCCAATGCTACCAGGCTACCGGCTACGTCCTCGATCCCCATGGTGCCTGTGGCTACCGTGCCCTCAAGGAAGGTCTGAAACCCGGTGAGGTCGGCATCTTCTGTGAGACGGCCCATCCCGCCAAGTTCAAGGAAAAGGTCGATCAGATTCTCGGTACCGACATCGAGATTCCCGAGCGCCTGCAGGCCTTCATGAAGGGCGAGAAGCAGAGCATCGCTATGAGCAAGGACTTTGCCGACTTCAAGGCATATCTGATGAAGCAGTAACTGATTCGCAAACGTTAACGTCTTAAAATACGTGAAAGTGATGCCATATTCAGAAAATATTCACTATCTTTGCAGCACTATAAAAAACAAACTATTTAATCGCATACAATTATGTTGAAACCGTTAAACAAGAATTTCGCTCCCAAGAGCGTCATGCCTGAAAAGGTGATTCAGTTTGGTGAGGGTAACTTCCTCCGTGCTTTCGTTGATTGGATTATCTGGAACATGGACCAGAAGACCAACTTCAACGGTTCTGTCGTTGTGGTACAGCCCCTGGCACAGGGAATGATCGAGTGGCTCAACGGTCAGGACTGCCTCTACCACGTCAACCTGCAGGGTCGCGAGAACGGCAAGCCCGTCAATACCCTGGAGCGTATCGATGTCATCAGCCGCTGTCTGAACCCCTACTCTCAGAACGATGCCTTCATGGCCCTGGCCGACCAACCCGAGATGCGCTTCGTCATCTCCAACACCACGGAGGCTGGTATCGCTTTTGACCCCGCCTGCAAACTGGAGGACAAACCTGCCAGCAGCTATCCCGGCAAGCTCGTCCAGCTGCTGTATCGCCGCTGGCAGACCTTCAATGGCGACCCCACGAAAGGTCTGATTATCTTCCCCTGCGAGCTCATCTTCCTCAATGGCCACGTGCTGAAGGATTGCATCAACAAGTACATCGAACTGTGGCAGTTGCCCGCAGCCTTCAAGAAGTGGTTTGACGAGTCGTGCGGCGTTTACGCTACACTCGTTGACCGTATCGTTCCGGGATTCCCCCGCAAGGAGATTGCCGAGATTCAGGAGAAGGTAGGCTATCGCGACAACCTCGTCGTCCAGGCAGAGACGTTCCACCTCTGGGTCATCGAGGCTCCGAAGGAGGTAGCACAGGAGTTCCCCGCCGACAAGGCTGGTCTGCACGTGCTGTTCGTTCCCAGCGAGGAGCCCTACCACAAGCGTAAGGTTACCCTGCTCAACGGCCCGCACACCGTGCTCTCTCCCGTGGCTTTCCTGAGCGGTGTCAACATCGTCCGTGACGCCTGCAACCACGAGGTTATCTCCAAGTACATCCATAAGGTACAGTTCGAGGAACTCATGCAGACCCTTGACCTGCCGATGGAGGAGCTGGAGAAGTTTGCCGGCGACGTGCTGGAGCGCTTCGACAACCCGTTCGTCGATCACCAGGTGACCAGCATCATGCTCAACTCCTTCCCCAAGTTCCAGGCTCGCGACCTGCCCGGCGTGAAGACTTATCTGGAGCGCAAGGGCGAGTTGCCTAAGGGTCTCGTCTTCGGTCTCGCCGCCATCATCACCTACTACAAGGGTGGCAAGCGTGCCGACGGTGTCGAGATTGTTCCCAACGACGACCAGAAGATCATGGACCTGCTCAAGGAGCTGTGGGCTACCGGCGACACGCAGAAGGTGGCAGACGGCGTACTCGGTGCCGAGTTCATCTGGGGCGAGGACCTCAACAAGGTGGCTGGCCTGAACACCATGATCAAGCAGTTCCTCGACATCATCCAGGACAAGGGTATGTTGGAGGCCGTCAAGACCATCCTGTAAAGCTGTATTGCACCTACAAACGATAAAAACCTCACAAGGCGAATCCCTTGTGAGGCTTTTTCTTTCTATCTGATGCTCAGTCCGGCAATTGGGAATAGCGTTTGCGCCCCTTGGCATAGTACTGCCAGAGCAGGGAGAAGGGCAGACGTTGGGGCACACGTTCCTCGATGCGCGAAGCCTGTATCTGTTTGCGGTCGGCATCAAAATCCTTCCGCCAACGACGGAAAGCCCTGCGGGCACGGTAGATGGCCAGGAAATCGCCCACATGGCCGTTCAGCAACAAGGTCTCCCAGGCAGCCAGATAGTCCAGGAACCAGCGCCAGCGCATGACATGCTTCAACTCTGCATCAGGCAGACACTTGTACAGCATGGTCAGATTGTTGCGGAAGTTGAGGAAGGTCTTCATCGGATTCGACTTGGGCAACGTGCCACCACCTACATGATAGACGTAGCTCTCGGGCAGACAATAGATTTTCCGTCCCTGTATGCGCAGGCGCCAGCAGAGGTCTATCTCCTCGTTATGGGCAAAGAAGCGACCGTCAAGACCGCCTACCTTCCAATAGTCGGCAGAGCGTATCATCAGAGCGGCACCCGTAGCCCACAACACCTCTGCGGGATAGTCATACTGGCCATTGTCCTCCTCGACGACATCGAAGATACGTCCGCGGCAGAAAGGATAACCGTAACGGTCGATGTATCCGCCACAGGCTCCGGCATACTCAAACTGGTCGCGGTCAGCGATAGAGAGCAGTTTGGGTTGACAGGCGGCGACCTCCGGGTGGACATCCATAAACTCCACCAACGGCGTCAGCCAATGGTGGGTCACCTCGATGTCGCTATTCAGCAACAGGTAGTAATCGGCATCGATTTCTTTCAGCGCCTTATTATACCCCTCGGCAAAGCCCCAGTTCTTTTCAAGCACGATGGTCTTGCACCCGGGGAACTCACGACGCAGCAGGTCGAGCGAGTCATCGGTCGAAGCATTATCAGCTACATAGATGACAGCCTCGTCGCGCGAATAGTTCATCACGGTGGGCAGATACTGACGGAGCATCTTGGCACCGTTCCAGTTTAGTATGACGATTGCTACCTTATCCATTTCAATGCCGTTTTATCATGATTAAAAACGCCTAGAGTACCTTTGATAAGCTGGTTGTCAAATTCTGGTTGAGCATCAGCAGCAGACAATTCCACGCGGATGTAGTTCTTTGTAAATCCGTGCATGGCCTTGCCACGGGGAGCCTTCTCAAACAACACCTCTGCTTCCTGTCCGATATGACGCTCATAGAAAGCTTGTGTCTTCTGGTCAGAGAGTTCCAACAGGCGCTGGCTGCGCAGGCGCTTGTCTGCATCCGTAACAACATAGGGAATATGGAGCGCCGACGTGCCGGGACGTTCAGAATAGGGAAAAACGTGAAGTTGCGTCACATCCAAGGCTTGCAGGAAATCATAGGTCTCCTCAAAGCACTCGGGCGTCTCGCCCCTGCATCCCACCATCACGTCAACACCAATGAAGGCATCGGGCATGACGTCCTTGATACGGTGAATCTTGTCTGCAAACAACTGGCGGTCGTAGTGGCGATGCATCAGCTTCAACACCGTGTCGCTGCCACTCTGAAGGGGTATGTGGAAATGAGGCATGAAAGCACGGCTCTGGGCACAATAGTCTATCAGTTCATCACTCAGCAGATCGGGTTCCAAGCTACTGATACGGTAGCGCTGAATACCTTCCACCGCATCCAGCGCCTTGACCAGGTCGATGAACTGCTCGCCAGTGGTCTTGCCGAAATCACCGATGTTCACACCGGTCAGCACAATCTCCTTGCCGCCCTCACGCGCTGCCTCCTCAGCCTGGCCAACCAAAGAGGCTATCGAGGGATTACGACTGAAACCGCGAGCATAGGGAATGGTACAGTAGGTGCAAAAGTAGTCACAGCCGTCCTGCACCTTCAGAAAGTAGCGCGTGCGGTTACCACGCGAACAGCTGGGGGCAAAGGTCTTGATGTCCTTCGTCTTCTCCGTACAGTGGGTTGCGGTTTTATCGCGACCTACGAAACCATCAGAGAGGAATTGTACCAGATTCGCCTTCTCGTTAGAGCCTAACACCAGATCTACACCTTCTATTTTACTGATGCGCTCCGGAGCCAACTGGGCATAACAGCCTGTCACCACCACAAAGGCATGCGGATGCTGGCGTACCATACGATGGATGGCTTGGCGGCACTTATGATCAGCCACCTCGGTCACAGAACAGGTATTAATCAGACAGATGTCAGCCTGCTCACCTTTCTCAGCCGTTCGGACACCCAGGTCACTCAGCAACTTTCCGAAAGTGGAGGTTTCCGAGAAGTTCAACTTGCATCCTAACGTATAATATGCCGCCGTTTTGCCTTGAAATGCCGAACTGTCTATCATATATATAATAAGGTGTATTGTTTACGGGCACAAAGGTACACAAAAAATCTTGTTTTTACCCCATTTTTTACAATTATTCAATAAAGTGTAGATTATCCACGAATTTTAACATTTCGTAAATTGCTGTTATTCAGCGACTTGTAAAAAAGTTACAAAAATAGCCTAAAAAAAAACGCAAAAAAAGATACAACGTATCAAAAAAATGCCTAACTTTGCAGCGTTTTAATAAACAAATGATTGTTTTACAGATTTAAAAAGCTTAGAAAAATGAAAAAATTAGTATTTATGTTCGTAGCTGTTGCTGCTATCTCTTTCGCTTCTTGTGGTAACAAAACCGCTCAGGCTGAGGCTGTAGATTCTGATTCTATCGCCGTTGTTGATAGCGCTGACACTGTTGCTGTTGATAGCGCAGACACTGTTGCTACTGACAGCGTAGTTGCTGAGTAATTAGCACGAACTCTAATTGAGAGAAAGGTCGTCGGATGTGAATCCGGCGATTTTTTTTGTACCCATTATGTACGTACGACCTCCTCATCACCATCATACTGCATACCAAAAAGAAATCCCGACTGCCTCATGGCAATCGGGATTTGCAGTGCATAATAACTTATGATTCGCTTTACAGCACGTTATTCTTCAACTGCAGGAGCCTCTTCCACAGCGGGAGCCTCAACGACGACAGGAGCTTCCTCCTTCTTCTCCTCAACAACGGGAGCGTTCTCGGCAACCACCTTGACGGGAATCTCGACAGTCACCTCCTTGTGGAAGTGTACCAGAGCGACAAAGTCACCCACAGTCTTGGCGTCCTTCATGGTGATAATCTTGCGATCGATGTCGTGACCCAACTTCTTCAGTTCCTCGGCAACCTGATTGGCACCTACAGAACCATAGAGCTGACCAGTAGCGCTAACCTTGGCGGCAATCTCGAGGGCGACACCCTCCAGCTTAGCAGCCTTCTCCTCGGCGGCAGCCTTCAGAGCAGCCAGCTTGTGAGCCTGCTGCTTCAGGTTCTCGGCGAGAATCTTCTTGGCCATCGGAGAAGCGATAACACCCTTACCCTGGGGAATCAGGTAGTTACGGCCATAGCCCGACTTCACATTAACGATATCGTTCTTATATCCCAGACCGATAATATCTTCTTTCAGTATAATTTCCATATCTTCTGTCCTCCTTATTTTACTTCATCATGTCAGTTACGTAAGGCAGCAGAGCAATCTGGCGGGCACGCTTCACGGCCTGAGCCACACGGCGCTGATACTTCAGAGAGGTACCGGTAATGCGACGGGGCAGAATCTTGCCCTGCTCGTTCAGGAACTTCTTCAGGAACTCGGGATCCTTGTAGTCGATATACTTGATACCACTCTTCTTGAAGCGGCAGTACTTCTTCTTCTTCGTGTCGATAGAAGGAGCATTCAAATAGCGGATTTCTGATTCTTGTGCCATAGTTTAAGCCTCCTCTTTTTTACCCAGTTTGTTACGACGCTTCTCAGCATACTCAACGGCATACTTGTCAAGCTTCACGGTCTGGAAACGGATTACCTTCTCGTCACGACGATAGGCAGTCTCCAAAGTGTTAATAACTGACGGCTCAGCCTTGAACTCCAGCAGGCAGTAGAAACCTGTAGATTTCTTCTGAATAGCATAAGCCATCTTCTTCAGTCCCCAGGTCTCCTCGTTCAGAATCTCTGCACCCTTATCGGTCAGAACCTTCTTGAATTTAGCGACCGTTTCCTTCATCTGTTCATCAGACAAAACGGGAGTCAAAATGAAAACGGTTTCGTAATGATTCATACTACGTTAATAAATTAAATAAAAGTTATTTTTGCAAATTGCGGCTGCAAAGGTACAAAAAAAAGATGAAAGATGAAAGATGAAAGATGAAAAATTTGTATATTTGCAGCAAATTTAACGATTTTATGAAGAAATTGACCCCATATATAGGTTTATTCCTTATTATAATAGGTACCATCGTGCTCCTCTTGACGCGCATTAGCACCCTGTCGGGCCATAACTCCCTACTCCTCACTGGCCTCCTGTGCATCGTCGCCGGCATTGTGCTCCACATCCGCAACATCAAGCACCAAAGTAACTACTAACATGGAAAACATCAAGATATTTACTGAACTCATCAGCACGGAGCTGCACCTGCAGGAGCATGCGGTAGAGAACACGCTTAAACTGTTGGACGAAGGTTGCACCATCCCGTTCATCTCGCGCTACCGCAAGGAGCGGACGGGCGGTTTGGACGAGGTACAGATTACGGCTATCAGCAACCGTCTGGCGCAGTTGCAGGAAATAGCCAAGCGCAAGGAGACCATCGTCAAGACCATCTCCGAACAGGACAAGATGACGCCTGAACTCGAGAAGCGCATCAAGGACTGTTGGGAATCGACAGTACTGGAGGACATCTACCTGCCCTATAAGCCCAAGCGCAGGACAAGGGCGCAAGTGGCTCGTGAGCTGGGACTGGAACCTCTGGCCACCATTCTGCTGATGCAGCGCGAGCCAGACCCCAAGCGTACTGCCCAGCGCTTCGTTGTGGTCGGCGGTTCGCCCGCCGACGTTGGCGCAGCCCTCCGTGGTGCCCAGGACATCATCGCCGAACAGGTCAGCGAAGACGAGCAATCACGAAATCAGGTACGTAGTGTCTTCCGTCGTGAGGCCTTTATTGAGTCTAAGGTCGTGAAAGCCAAGAAAGATACGGACGAGGCCCATAAATACAGCGACTACTTTGACTGGGAAGAGCCCCTGAAGCGCTGCTCCAGTCACCGACTGCTGGCCATGCGCCGTGGTGAGAGCGAGGGTATCCTGCGTCTCAGCATCACCATCGACGACGATGAAATGGTCAGACGGCTAAAGCGTAACCTCCCCCCGCCCCCTCCCAAAGGAGGGGGAGCATGTAGGCGGCTTTTGGAAGAGGCCGTAGAGGACGGCTACAAGCGCCTGCTATTGCCCTCGATAGAGACAGAGTTTATGAACCTCAGCAAGCAGAAGGCTGACGAAGAGGCCATCCGCGTGTTTGCCGAGAACCTGCGCCAGCTGTTGTTGGGTGCCCCACTGGGTCAGAAGCGCGTCATGGGTATCGACCCCGGGTTCCGCACGGGGTGTAAGGTAGTCTGCCTTGATGAGCAAGGCAACCTGTTGCATCACGAAGCCATCTTCCCCCACCCGCCCGTCAACCATCTCATGCAGGCCACCGTCCACGTCCAGCAGATGCTGAAGGACTACCAGATAGAAGCCATCGCCATTGGTAACGGAACGGCCAGCCGTGAGACTAAGGAGTTTATAACCTCTCTCCCCGCTCTCCCCGACGGGGAGAGTGCCACCACCTCCCCTTCGGGGACGTCGGGAGGGGTTCCCGTCTTCGTCGTCAGCGAAGATGGAGCATCCGTGTATAGCGCCTCGAAGGTAGCCCGCGACGAGTTTCCCAATGAGGACGTCACCGTGCGTGGTGCCGTATCGATAGGACGCCGACTGATGGACCCACTGGCAGAGCTGGTCAAGATAGACCCCAAAAGTATTGGCGTAGGCCAGTACCAGCACGATGTCGATCAGACGAAGTTGAAGCACGCACTCGACCAGACGGTAGAGAGTTGCGTCAACCTGGTGGGTGTCAACCTCAACACGGCCTCGCAGCACCTGCTGACCTACGTCAGCGGACTGGGTCCCGTGCTGGCACAGAACATAGTGGACTACCGACGCGAGCATGGCGCCTTTACCAGTCGCACGGAACTGAAGAAAGTGCCCCGGCTGGGACCTGCCGCCTTCCAACAGTGTGCCGGATTCCTGCGCATCGCCGACGGAAAGAATCCCCTCGACAACAGCGCAGTCCACCCCGAGAGTTATGCCATCGTGGAGCAGATGGCCAAAGACCAGCATTGTACCGTCAGCGACCTGATAGCCCGGAAAGAGACGCGCGAGAAGATTGACATCCACCGTTATGTCACTAAAGAAGTAGGCCTGCCCACATTGACCGATATCATGAAGGAATTGGAGAAACCCGGCCGCGACCCCCGTGAGCAGATTGAAGCCTTCGAGTTCGACAGTACGGTACAGACCATTGATGACCTGCATGAAGGCATGGAACTGCCCGGCATCGTCACCAACATCACTAATTTCGGTGCTTTCGTAGATATTGGCGTCCACCAGGACGGTTTGGTACACGTTTCCCAGCTGGCAGACCGTTATGTCAGCGACCCCACACAGGTGGTGCGTCTTCACCAGCATGTCCGGGTAAGAGTCCTTGCCGTCGATCTACGCCGTCAGCGGATATCGTTGAGTATGAAAGGAGTGCGGTAACTGTTATACGTACACCATGATGGCCGCACGCGCCACGGCATAGACCACGGAGAGCAGCAGAATACCCATCGGGACATAGAGCAGTCGCTGTTCATAGCGCACGGGTACCGTCACGCGACAGTAGAGGCGATAGACGCCATAGCCTACCAAGGCGCCCCAGAGGAGTCCCACGGTGATGTCGCCGGGATAGTGAACACCCAGGTAGAGGCGTGTCCAACAGTTGGTAAGTGACCAGCACACCATGAAGACAGTAAACAGGCGGTTGCGCATCAGGAGCGAGAAGAACAGGGCGATACTGAACGTGTTGGAGGCATGAGCCGAGAAGAAGCCATAGTTTCCCCCACGGTAGCCGTCCACCACATCCACGAGGGCACCTATTTCCGGATCATGGGTTGGACGCCACCGTGCCACCAGTGGCTTGACAATGGTGTCGTCCACCGTTCCTGCCAACAAGACGCAGAGTCCTGCCGCAGCCAATATCAGCAGTATTTCGCGAACATTGGGTTTGTGGGTCATCACAACCACATAGAACAGACCCAGGTATAGCGGTATCCACGTCTTGGCATTGGTAAGCGTCATGACGATATAGTCCAGCAGTGCAGAGTCGCTGCCATTGACCATCAGCAATAGTTCTTTATCCAGATGAATCAGTTCTTCCATAGGTTATCCTTTCTCATATTTTTTCTATCTCTTTTGTTTCCAGCCATCCTTCCTTGCCGTCGGCAACGCGTATTTTAGCCCATTCGCGCATCGTGGCATCCGTTACGGTGACACGCGTGCCTTCATGGAGGATGAACAGATCGGTACCACTCTTGGCCGGCGTACTCTTGACGTTTACTGCCGAACGGATGATGATAGCCCCTTGCTGAGTCTCACGGTTGTGTTTCTGTTGCCAGGCAAAGAGGTTACTAAACAGGAAGACCAGCAACAACAGGCCACCGCCGAAGAAACCCAGTTTACGCAGCCAGATGGCGTCGGCAAACAGATAGGCCAGCGCCAGGATGATGGCTACCAGAAGCGAGACGAGCGCCAAGCGTGCCCAGCCATCGACACTCATCATATTAACCAGCGAACGATACCAGGTCACAAAGAACATCTCGCTCTCGGGAGTGATCTTGTCAATGGTCTTCGACCGCGCCATCTGCAGATTGAAACGGATGTCCTTGTCACCTGGCGACAGGAGCAAAGCACGCTCGTAGTTGAGCACCGCCTTCGGAATGTTGTCCATCCTGTAGTAGCTGTTGCCCAGATTGTAGTACAAGTCTGCGGAGACACCCTGTTGCAAGAGTTGCTCATAGAGTGCCACAGCCTTCTGGTAGTGTTCCTCGGCATAAGCGCTGTCAGCCTCCGCCTTCGTCACAGCACTGGCACCGACAGGCAGTAAAAGCAGGAGCAACAGGACGGCACCAGCCTTCCCGGGCTTTCGCTTCTTCATCGTGGAGGCTATCTGGGTGATAGCACCCTTTGCCGCTTCATAGACTTTATTCATATTTCCTGTAGCATCACCTGGGGCATAGCGCGCATATTCGCAGGCATCAATAGCCTCGATAAACTGTTGGATAGTCTCTGCCGACACTTGGTGAGCCTCCAACTGTTGACTGATATTCTCACGAGATAGTTTCTCGACAGGCATGTTCAACTTGTCGCCCACAAAGCCCCACAAGGCACGCAGCACCTCATCATAGAAGGCATTTTCCTTACCGGCCTTCAACAGCTTATCGGCCTGCTTCAAGCGTTTCACGGCCACCTTGTTGGCTTTGCTGGCACGCTGTTTCACGATATTGGCATTCTCGATGGCGCGGTGGCGGAAGATGACAAACAGCGAGACAAACGATAGCAGCAGTACCGCCAGCGCCACCCAGTAGGCCGTAGAACCGAAGAAGTAGTCGCCTACGGCATGTTGGCGCGTGTCACCCGTCTTGATATAGCGGATGTCGCTGTTCAGCTGGCGCACATCCTCCTGGGCCGAGAATACCACCGTATTAGTACCGTCACCCTTGGCCACATTCAATTTGAAAGCGTCAGTCTTGACGGTCTTATACGCGTTTGCGCGGGTATCGAAATAGGTATATTCCACAGGGGGAATCTCATACGTACCCTGATGGCGCGGAACAGCCAGGAAGTCATAGACGATGCTACCCTCCAGACCATTGACGGTCAGTTTCGTCTTGTCGGTGACTTTCGCGTCGTAGCTGTCAAAGTCCTTGGGCATCTTCACCACCGGCTCCTTGAGGAGTTTCATATTTCCTACGCCACTGACGATGACTTTCAGATTGACAGGGTCGTTAGCCTTCACATCCGTCTTGTCGATAGAGGCCGAAATGGAGAAGGAGCCTACTCCTCCCGAGAAGTTGGCAGGACGCTGCGGCAGCGGGTCCACCTGGATAGTCATCCCGGGAGCCTTGATTTGCTTCTTCACTTCCACATAGCCGGAGCCGCCATTGAAGAATGCCTCAAAGGGATCGATGTTACGGTTCTGCTGGACGACGATGCCGTCGTACGTGATGGATGGTATCTCCAACTTTCCGGACACCTGGGGAAACATCACATACTGTTGCCACGTAACCGTACGGTACTGACGTCCGTTATAGGTCTCCACCTTGAAACTCTTCTCCACGGGGAGAGGCACCTCACGGGTGTAGAAACTCTTCAGGTCGGGCATCTTACCGCTCAACTGCGTCAGTCCCACCAGCGTATAGACCTTATAGCTCAGCAGGATGGGCTCCTGCTCGCGTACATGCTGCTTCGAGGCACTGACATGGATGAAGAGGTCACTACTCGAGATGGCAGTACCGGCAGGACGAACCTCCTGGCCGGCCCCACCCTGTTGGCGACGTCCCTGTGCGCCATTCTGCGCCTGTCCCGCTACCTTGATATGCAACTCATTGGAGCGTATGGTCTTGCCGTCAACCGTACACTGTGCGGGAGGTATCGTGAAGTTACCGTTCTTGGTGGCTACAACGATATAGGTATAAGTAATGGATGAACTGCTGGACATGTGGCCATTGACCAGCTGATAGCTCGACTGCGACGAGGTACTCGGTCCCATCAGCACATCCAGTTCGTCGGGGATGGCTCCAGCGCGGAAGCCCTTGACATCCTGGGTGTTGATCGTGTATGTCAGCCGGAACTGCTCACCGACAGCCACCTGCTGGGGAGCACGCCCCGTCAGCGTCTGTGCCCATGACGTCAGGGTAGTGACAAAACAAATAATGACTAAAAATATCTTTTTCATGACGTTGTTACCAGTTTTTCTCCAGTCTGCGTTTCTGCGGCTGCTGTTGCTGCTGTTTCATACGCTCCTGGGTACGCTTCTCGTCCTGCATGGCAGCATTGAGCAACTGTTCTGCATTGTCCTTGCTCATCTGAGGCTTCTGCGGCTTTTGTTCCTGCTTTTGCTGATTCTGCTTCTGTTCTTGTTGCTGCTTCTGCTGGTTTTTATCTTGCTGTTCTTTATCCTTGTTCTGCTGCTGGTTTTGCTGCTGTTGCTGTTGTTCTTTCTGCTGGCGCTTGCAGAGGGCGAGATTATAGCGCGTCTCGTCATCCTTGGGATTATTGCGCAATGCCTCCTTGTAGGCCTCGATGGCTTCGCCGAACATCTTCTTGCCCTGACAGATAACACCTATATTGTGGTAGGCCATCGCACGGCGGAAAGGATTACTCTCCAACTTGGCGGCACTCTCCAGTTGAGCGACTGCTGCAGAGTCTTTCTTTTGAGCCAGCAGCGATGTTCCCAGATTGTAGCTGGCCTGCGGATTGCGGTCGTTCCTCTCCAAGGCCTTGCGGTAGAATACCTCTGCCTGAGCCTCATCGCCAGCACGATAAACCCGATTTCCCTGACGCACCAAGAGCCGGTCGTTCTGGGCCTGCACAGCCAGTGAGGCGAACAAGAGCATCACCACTGCTGCAGCCTTCTTACGACGGAACAGGCTGACGCGTTTGAGCAACGGATTCTGAACATTCAGGATACACACCTCCATGATGAGTAGCAATAATGCTAGGATTCCCACGGCTTGGAACTGCTCGTCAAAGTCACTATAGATGGTACTCTCCGTCTCTTTCTTGGACAGTTTCTCCAACTCCTGGTCCAACTGTTCCTGGGCACGGCTGTTGTTTCCCACATGGATATAGGCACCACCACCGGCTTGGGCTATCTGGCGACACATCTCTTCGTTCAGTCCCGTCATGACGGTCTGTCCGGTATTGTCCTTCATGTATTCTCCCGGACCTACGGGGATGGGAGCGCCCTTAGCAGATCCCACACCTAAGACATAGACGCGCATGCCTCGGTCCTGAGCCTCCTTGGCAGCCTCCAATGCCCCACCTTCATGGTCTTCACCGTCCGTGATGACGATGATGGCCTTACCGATGCCTTCCTGTTGGGTGAAGCTGCGCGAGGCCATCGTGATGGCTCCCGCAATGTCCGTACCCTGGGTGGTTATCATCGACGGGTCTATGCTGGACAGAAACATCTTGGCCGACACATAGTCGCTGGTGATAGGCAACTGGATAAAGGCATCACCGGCAAAGACAATCAGACCGATCTTGTCGTTGGTGAAGTGATCGACCAGATTCTCCACCATCATCTTGGAGCGGTCCAGACGACTGGGTGCCACATCCTCTGCCAGCATGGAGTTGCTGATATCCATGGCGATGATGGTCTCAATGCCTGTGCGTTTCTCATGACTGATCTTGGTGCCGAACTGCGGACGGGCCACCATCACGATGAGCAGTGCCAAGGCACCCTCCAGGAGCCAGAACTTGACGGCAGGGCGAAATCGCGACACGTCAGGCATCAGCGCCTTCACCAGTTCGGGGTCACCAAATTGGCGTAGGCGTTTCTTCTGCTGGCGTACCATGAGGAAACGTATCAGTGCCAACAGCGGTATCAGCACCAAGGCATATAAATAGATAGGGTCTTCGAATCGGAACATCGAGTATATTTACTATTTGACAATTTACTATTTACTATTTCGTTTACGGAAGCTTGCGGAATATCGTGATGCGCAGCAACATTTCCAGCAGCAGCAGAACCACCGCCACCATCGCATAAGGCTGATAGGCCTCATAGCGTTTGCTGAACTTCTTGACGTTGAGTTTCGACTTCTCCAGTTTGTCTATCTCCTCATAGATCCGTTTCAGTTCACGGTTGTTGGTGGCGCGATAGAAGTCACCGTCCGTTGCTGCAGCGATGTCGCTCAGCGTCTTAGTATCAATCTCCACGGGGATATTGACATATTGCACGCCACCGGCGACCTGCATCGGGTATGGTGCCACTTTATTGGTTCCGACACCGATGGTATAGACGCGAACACCAAAACTCTTAGCTATCTCCGCCGCCGTCATGGGCGACAAGTCGCCACGGTTGTTGGAACCGTCAGTCAGCAGGATGACGACCTTGCTCTTGGCCTTCGAGTCCTTCAGTCGGCTCACGGCATTGGCCAGTCCCATACCTATCGCCGTACCGTCCTCGATGAGGCCGCGCTGGGCGATGTCCGTGCGTACATTCTGCAACAGATTAAGCAGCGAGGCGTGGTCGGTAGTCATCGGACACTGCGTAAAGGCCTCACCGGCAAAGATGGTGAGACCGATATTGTCGTTAGGGCGACCGATAATGAATTCGGCAGCCACCTGTTTGGCAGCTTCCATACGGTTGGGGCGCAGATCTTCCGCCAGCATAGACGTCGAAACGTCCATGGCCAGCATGATGTCGATACCCTCCATGGTTTTGTTCTTCCACGAGTTCTGGGTCTGAGGACGTGCCAGTACGATGACCAGCAGTACGAAGACGACGATGCGCAGCACCAGTTGCAGAGGCATCAGCGTCACCTTCCACGAACGGGGCGCATAGCGGTAAACCATCGTGTCGCTCATGCGCATCGTGGGCTCACTCTTTTTCCGGTATAGCAGATACCACAACAAATAGGGTATCAGCAGGAGCAACAGCAGGAAATATTCTTGATTGGCAAATTGCATGGGACTATATCAACAGTTGGTATATAAGATGAAGAAGAACAAAGATTGCTATCGTCACGGTAATGCACATCGTCCAGATGAGGACTTTCAGCGTGCGGCGTTCTTGCTGCATGCGCTGGTCTTTCTCCGACAGTTGTGGTTTCTGTACCTCTTCTGTAGGCATATTCTCCAGTTTCGTCTGGTTGATGAAGTCAATGGCACTCACCAGGTTGGCATCGTTCTCATTGATCATCGTGGAATATTTGGCAAACTTCACCAGGTCGGCGGTTGTAAACAGCTGGCGCAACTCGTCCAGAGACTGCTGGTCGGCAGTAGCCATCAGCCGGTCTATGATTTCCGTACTCGTCATCTCCATCGCCGAGAATCCGTAGCGTTCCTCGATGTATTTGCGGAGCGTATCGGTCAGTTTGGTGTAGTATTCCTTCTGGTTCTCCGAGGCCACCATCTTGTCCATCTTGATCTGCTCAATCTGTTGCATGGCCTTCTGGTGTGGCAGCAGACGCTTGACTATCTTGATGCGGGTGACGATGGGCTTGTTGTCGCGTAGTCTGAGATAGAAGTAAAAACAGATAGCCAACATCACCAACACCACAAGACTCAGTTTGAAAGGCATAGACCAGTCACTCCATTGGAAAGGGTTATCCTGCACATCGCGGGGACCGTAGAAGGCATCCAACTTCGTGGTGTCCACCTCCACCTCGATGACCTTCAGGGCTAGGTCAGAACTCTTCTGTTCCTTACCATTCACTTTCACCACAAAGGGTGGAAGGTGGTAGAGGTTTCCATCAAACGAGGTCAGTATGATGACAAAGGTATGTGGAGCTGTTTCCTGAGCCTGCAGCACTTCCACACCCGGTGTCAACATCTGTCGGGGTTTCAGTTGGGGCCAGACGATGGTGGCGTCGTCCGCGGCATTCACCGTCAGCGTCACCTGGGCCTGTTCCCCTATCATCATCTCTATGGGATCTATCTTAGCCTGCACTTGAGCCATAAGGGACAATGCACTGGCAATCAACCCAATAAACACTATCGTTCTTTTCATCAGCTTCGTTGTTTAAAGAGCAGGAGCAACGACTTGACATAGTCCTCATTGGTAGCAATACTCACCATGTCCACATTACTCTTGTTCATCATTTCTTGAAGTTGTTGCTGCCGCGTCATCCAATAGCGCTCATGGGCCTTTCGCAGACTCCGACTACTGGTGTCGATATACTGTTCGTGACCCGTCTCGGCATCCACCACGCGCATCAGTCCTACGTCGGGCAACTGACGGGCCCTGACGTCATAGACCTGCAAGGCCACCACGTCATGTTTGCGATTGGCAATCTGCAGAGGCTGTAAGAAGTCCTGGCGGTCGTAGAAGTCACTGAGCACGAAAGCCGTACACCGACGCTTCGACACGCTGGTCAGAAACTCCAGTGCCTGCTTGACATCCGTCTTTTTCGACTCCGGGTGGAAATCGAGCATCTCACGGATGATGTACAGGATGTGCTTGCGGCCTTTCTTGGGAGGGATATACTTCTCGATACGGTCAGAGAAGAAGATGACACCAATCTTATCGTTGTTCTGAATAGCCGAGAAGGCGATGGTGGCAGCAATCTCCGTCACCATGTCACGCTTCATCTGGCGCTGCGTACCGAAATCCAGCGAGCCGCTGACGTCGATAACGAGCATGACGGTCAACTCGCGCTCCTCCTCAAAGACCTTGACATAAGGTCTATGAAAACGGGCTGTCACGTTCCAGTCGATATCGCGCACGTCATCGCCATACTGATACTCACGTACTTCGCTGAAGGCCATACCCCTACCCTTAAAGGCGGAATGGTACTGTCCTGCGAAGACGTTAGAGCTCAGGCCGCGTGCCTTGATCTCTATCTGCCGTACTTTCTTTAATATCTCAGAAGTCTCCATCTTCATCTATAGTTTCTATAGCTTCTATAGCATCTATAGCTTAGGGCACCTCGACCTTATTGATAATCTTCGAGACAATCTCCTCACTGGTCACATTATAAGCCTCGGCCTCATAGGTCAGTCCGATGCGGTGGCGCAGCACGTCGTGGGCGACGGCACGGACATCCTCCGGAACGACATAGCCGCGACGCTTGATGAAGGCATATGCGCGGGCTGCCTTGGCCAGATTGATAGAGGCACGTGGTGAACCTCCAAAGGAAATCATGTCCTTCATATCCTTCAGTCCGTAGCGGTCGGGATAGCGCGTGGCAAAGACGATGTCAGCAATGTACTGTTCAATCTTCTCGTCGATATACACCTCGCGCACGACGCTGCGGGCCTGGATAATCTCGGCTGCTGTCGTCACGGGAGTCACCGTAGGTAATGCACCGGCAATATTCTCACGGATAATCTTCTTCTCCTCGTCCAGACTGGGATAGCCGATGACAACCTTCAGCATGAAACGGTCCATCTGTGCCTCGGGCAGCGGATAGGTACCCTCTTGTTCGATGGGGTTTTGTGTGGCCATCACCAGGAACGGGTTAGGCAGTTCGAAGGTGTCGCTGCCGATAGTTACCTGTTTCTCCTGCATGGCTTCCAGCAAGGCGCTCTGCACCTTGGCTGGAGCACGGTTGATTTCGTCTGCCAATACAAAGTTGGCAAATACGGGACCTTTCTTCACTTGGAATTTCTCGTCTTTCTGCGAGTATATCATCGTACCCGTCACGTCGGCAGGCAACAGGTCCGGAGTAAACTGAATGCGACTATAGGTAGCGTCGATCAACTGTGACAGCGTCTTGATAGCCAATGTCTTTGCCAATCCAGGGACACCCTCCAAGAGGATGTTACCATCGCTCAGCAGTCCTATCAGCAGACAGTCCACCAGATGCTTCTGTCCTACAATCACACGATCCATACCTGTCACCAGATTGGTGACGAATCCACTTTGTTGTTCTATCCGCATATTCAGTTCGCGGATGTCAATAGCTTCAGCCATAATCTATAATGATTTCTCTAAGATAAATGTTTTTCTCTTGAATGATTCTACCGGCGTTCCAATTTGGGAATCTTAATCGTCTGTCCGGTCTGAATCTGAGGAGCATGCGGCAGGTTATTATAGACCTCCACATAAAACTCCTTGTCAGGTCCCAGATTGTTGAGACAGATACGATAGAAGGTCTGGCCGGCTTCCACCTTCACCACTTTGGCAGTACCAACGATACGATAGGGACTGCGTCTGATGCGCTCATCCTTTTTATCCCATTTGTCGGCCTCCTGAGACTGGGGAGTTGCTTGCGCAACAGGTTTTGCAGCGGGTTGTGCTGCAGGTTTCGGAGCGGGGTGCGCAGCAGGTTTAGGAGCGGGTTGCGCAGCAGGTTTAGGAGCGGGCTGTGCCACAGGTTTGGGAGCTGGCTCTACAGCTGGTTGCTGAATTTCCTCAACGGGAGGTTCCTCTTCCCCAATAACATCACCGATAACCAGCATTGTGTCCATGGGCTGCGGTTCTGCCGCATAGATGGTATCGTGAACGATAAGAGTGTCCACGATGGCGGGCTTTTGTTTCATGCTACCATACTGATAGCCACCCAATGCTGACAGCACCAGTAAGGCGATGAATACAAAGCCACCAGCGAGCCAGCGGCCCCTATGATTGGTTTCCTCTTCTATCACGTACTCTTCTTCATCCTCTTCTTCCTCGTCATCATCCTCGTGCTCGGGCTCGGGTTCGTGCTCGGGTTCGGGTTCGGGTTCGTGCTCGGGTTCGTGCTCTTCCCCGAGTTCTGGCTGAGGTTCGGGCGTATAGATAGGTTGAGGCTCAGGCTCAGGCACAAATACTGGTTCTGAATCCTCTATCAGTTCAGGCTCGGGTTCTGGCTCAGGTTCTGGCTCAGGCACTGGCTCAAATACGGGTTCCGGCTCCTCTATCAGTTCTGGTTCGGGTTCAGGTTCAGGTTCCGGCACAAATACGGGTTCCGGCTCGAATACGGGTTCCGGCTCCTCTATCTGTTCGGGCTCCTCTATCTGTTCGGGCTCGGGCTCCTGATATTCCTCTGTTTCAGGCATATCGTCCTGTTCCTCCAGCGTATCCTCTTCTATTTCTTCCTTGACATCCGAGAATTCGATGCCTTCGTTGAGAACCACCGTCTCAAACTGCGAGAACGGCCGATTCACGAGTTCTTTCATAACGGGATCTGGCGTAAAGCTCACCTTCGAATGGCTGTCGATGACAACGCGCTCACCCGTACGGACACTCACGCTCTCACGGGCATCGACACTGATAATCTTGAAGGTGCCAAGACCCTTGACTTTCACCTGTTCACCTTGCTGGAGACGTTCCAGGATGAGGGCAAACATCTCCGATGCGAAACCACTGGCCTGACGCTGGTCCAAGCCGTTTTTCTCCACCAAGAATTTGGAGACCTCTTGTATAGTAAGCTTTCCCATACTATTGTCCTCCCTTTAGTTTATCTTTCCACGTCTGGTTGGGCTTGAAGCTCAACACCAGTTTGGGTGGTACCAGCATCCGCTGGCCGGTCGATGGATTCACCATGACGCGTTCCATCTTTTTCTTGGTTTCAAAGACGCCAAAGTTAGGCACCAGGATGGCGTTGTCCTCCTGGAAAGCATCACCCATGGCGTCAATCAGATTGCTCGCCAGTTTCTGGGTGTCTTTGGCCGTATAGCCTGTACGTTCAGCCAGTTCGGCTATAAATTCCTTGTTATTCATATTTAGTTGATTGGTATTCTTTTATACAGGTGGTGGCATAGAGGTCGAATTCTTCGGCATCGGTCACCAACACGTCATAGAACTCACCGATGGTAAGTGCCTCACTGACGGGTATCAGCACCTCGGGGTCCACCTCGGGAGAGCAGAACTCCGTACGTCCTACATAATAGTCCCCCTCCTGACGGTCGATGATGACACGCATCACCTGGCCTATCTTCTCGGCCTCCAGTTCTGCGCTAATCTGCTGTTGGACGCGCATGAGCTTGTCGAGTCGTGCCTGTTTCACCTCCTGTGGGACATCGTCCTCATAGTGTTCAGCACTATAGGTTCCGTCTTCTTCCGAATAGGCGAAGGCCCCCATGCGCTCAAAGCGTGCCCACTTCACGAAATCCACCAGTTCGCGGAAGTCGTCATCTGTCTCTCCAGGGAATCCCACCATCAGGGTGGTACGGATATGAATGCCGGGAACCTCTCGGCGCATGCGCCGTATCAGTTCGTAGGTTTCTTCCTTTGTCACGTGGCGCTTCATCCGCTCCAGCATGTGGTCGGTGATGTGCTGTAGAGCGATATCCAGATAGTTGCAGACGTTCTTTTTCTCACGCATCACACGCAACAGGTCCCAAGGGAAATGCGTCGGATAGGCATAGTGCAGACGGATCCACTCCACACCCTCGATATCCGCCATCTGCTCGATGAGTTCGGCGATATGCTGTTTGCCGTCAATGTCCACGCCATAGTATGTCAACTCCTGGGCTATCACCTGGAATTCCTTCGTCCCCTGACTGACCAGCCAGCGCACCTCGTCGAGGATTTCCTGCATCGGACGGCTCTGGTGGCGACCCGTTATCAGCGGTATGGCACAGTAGGCACAGTGGCGGTCGCAGCCCTCAGCAATCTTCAAATAGGCATAGTGACGGGGAGTGGTAAGTTTACGTTGAATGTTCAACGTTGAACATTGAACGTTATTGGCTGCGCTGACGACTTTTGAACGATCATCGTTCCACGTTCCACGTTCAGCGTTCAACGTATCCAGCAGCTGTTTATAGTTGAATTTGCCGTACCAGCCATCGACCTCGGGAATCTCCCGCTCCAGATCAGCCAGATAGCGCTCCGACAGACAGCCCATCACATAGAGGCGCTGCAGACGTCCCTCCTCCTTGGCTTGCGCCAGTTCCAGTATCATGTCGATGCTTTCCTGCTTGGCGTCTTCTATGAAGCCGCAGGTGTTGACCACCGCGATGTCACCCTCCGGCTGTTCTGCATCATGCGTACAATGGTAGCCGTGGGCCTCAAAGAGTCCCATCAGATTCTCCGAGTCCACCAGGTTCTTCGAGCACCCCAGCGTAATGAAATCTATCGTCGGCTTCTTCATGTTCAATGTTCAACGTTTATCGTTCAACGTAAACAGCGAGTCCACGAACTGTCGTTTGTTGAAGAGTTGCAGGTCTTCCATGCGCTCTCCCAGTCCGATATACTTCACAGGCACCTTCAACTGGTCGCTGATACCGATGACCACGCCACCCTTGGCAGTACCGTCAAGTTTGGTGATGGCCAGACTGGTGATGTTGGTTACGGCCGAGAACTGTTTCGCTTGTTCGAAGGCGTTCTGTCCGGTAGAGCCGTCGAGTACAAGCATCACTTCGTCGGGAGCCTCGGGGAGCACCTTCTTCATGACCTCCTTGATTTTCTTCAACTCGTTCATCAGGCCCACCTTATTATGTAGGCGCCCTGCCGTATCTATCAGCACCACGTCAGCGCCATTGGCCTTAGCGCTCTGTAAGGTGTCGAAAGCCACGGAGGCGGGGTCGCTACCCATCTGCTGTTTCACGACGGGCACACCCACACGCTCGCCCCAGATGCATAACTGCTCCACGGCAGCGGCACGGAACGTGTCGGCAGCACCCAAATAGACCTTCTTGCCGGCCTGTTTGAACTGCCAGGCCAGCTTGCCAATAGTGGTAGTCTTTCCCACGCCGTTGACACCCACAACCAGGATGACATAAGGTTTGTGGTCGCCGGGCAGGTCCCAGTTGTCGTTATCCTCCGTATTGTTCTCTGCCAACAGGGAGGCTATCTCGTCACGCAGGATCTCGTTGAGTTCAGCAGTACTGACATATTTGTCGCGGGCCACGCGGTCCTCGATGCGCTCAATGATTTTCAGCGTCGTCTCCACACCCACGTCCGAGGTGATAAGCACCTCCTCCAGATTGTCCAGTACGTCGTCGTCAACCTTCGACTTTCCGGCCACGGCGCGGGCCAGTTTGTCAAAGACGCTGGTCTTGGTTTTCTCCAGACCTTTGTCCAGCGTTTCCTTCTTTTCCTTATTGAAAAAGCCAAAAATACCCATATCTTTCAAATTTCAGCACAAAGGTACAAAAAAAAGCCGAAACCCACCCATGGATTTCAGCTTTTCTATATAGATTTTACAAATATTAGTTCTTGAAGAAGTCCTTAACGGCCTCATTGGGAACCATCTGCTCGTCAAAGATGTAAGCACCCGTCTTGGGGCTCTTCACCATCTTGATAACTTTGGTGTAAGCGCGACCATCCTTTGAGCCTTCGTGGAGGGTAGCGACGGTTTTCTTTGCCATATCTTACTTTATTATTTTTTTACCTGTTTACCCTTACTTAATCTCCTTGTGCACGGTCATGCGCTTCAGGATGGGGTTATACTTCTTCAACTCCATTCTCTCAGGAGTATTCTTGCGGTTCTTGGTCGTGATGTAGCGGCTCGTTCCGGGCAGTCCACTCTCTTTCATCTCGGTGCACTCCAGAATGACCTGTACACGGTTACCCTTTGCTTTCTTACCTGCCATAGTGATTAGTCTCCTATTACTTTAATGTCTTTCCAATCTACATAACCTTTAGCAACAGCCTGCTTCAGGGCAGCGTCCAGACCAACTTTATTAATCATACGCAGACCAGCGGCGCTGATCTTCAACTGAATCCAGCAAGCCTCCTCAACATAGTAGAACTTCTTGCTGAACAGGTTAACATCAAAGCTACGCTTGGTGCGGTGCTTTGAGTGAGACACATTATTACCAATCTGTGCCTTCTTTCCCGTAATCTGACAAATCTTAGACATTTCTATCTATTTTTTCTTGTTACTTAATTATAACTTACTCCAAACAGGGTGCAAAGGTACAAAAAATATTAAAGATGAAAGATGAAAGATGAAAGATTTCTTTGAATCTTAATATTTTTTAACCTTCCAACTCAGCTGGCTGGGGTTCCGACTTCAGAAAATCGAGGAACAACTGCATGGCCGCATGGGTGGCGATGGCCAGGTTCAGGTCACGTCCGTGGTCTTTCTCCATCTTGATGGTCACCTGTTTGTCGGGCGTACCGCAAGCCAGCCAGATGGTACCTACAGGCACCTCTTTCGTACCGCCGCCAGGACCGGCAAAACCCGTTGCCGCGAGGGCATAGTCCGTATTCAGGGTGTGGCAGGCTCCGGCAACCATTTTGCGGGCCACTTCCTCACAAACGGCGGTTTTCTCGGCGATTACTTCCGGTGTGACGTGGAGCAGGCGCTCCTTCACCTCATCGACATACGAGATGATGCCGCCCTTGAAGTATTTTGACGCACCGGGTACGGCGATGATTGCCTCTGCGATGCGGCCACCCGTACAGCTCTCGGCCGTACTTACCGTCTTATTCATTTCCCACAGCAACTGGCTTACCTCCCTGCTGATAATCTTACTTTCAAAATCCATATTCAAGTTTTATTTAAACGTCACTTTCGAGAAGGCGGGAGCGTTGATGTCGCAGAATTCGCCATCCAGATACTTATAATAGCCCACGATGCCAATCATGGCGGCATTGTCGGTAGTGTAGCTGAACTTGGGGATATACACTGTCCAGCCGTAGCGCTTGGCATGGTCGTAGAAGGCGTTGCGCAGACCGTTGTTGGCACTCACGCCACCAGCCACACCCACATGTTTGATGCCCGTCTGTTTGACGGCCAACCGCAGTTTCTTCATCAGGATATCCACGATGGTCCACTCCAGCGAGGCCGCAATGTCCTCCTTGTGTTTCTCGATGAAATCGGGTTCTTCTTCCACCCATTTGCGGAGATTATAGAGGAACGATGTCTTCAGGCCCGAGAAGCTGTAGTCCAGTCCGGGAATGTGGGGTTCGGCAAACTGGTACGCCTTGGGGTTGCCTTGGCGCGCCAGACGGTCGATGATAGGACCACCGGGGTAGCCCAGTCCCATGACCTTGGAGCATTTGTCGATGGCCTCTCCGGCGGCATCGTCGATGGTCTGTCCCAGCACCTCCATGTCGTTATAGGCATTCACCTTGACAATCTGCGAGTTGCCACCGCTGACCAGCAGGCAGAGGAAGGGATATGGCGGGACCCCTCCTAACCTCCCCGAAGGGGAGGAACCCTGCTCCCCTCCTTCGGAGGGGCCGGGGGAGGTAATAAAATGCGCCATCACGTGGCCCTGCAGGTGGTTGACATCGATGAGAGGAATGCCCAACGAGCGGGCAAAGCCCTTGGCGAAGTTGACGCCAACAAGCAGCGAACCCATCAGGCCCGGTCCTCGTGTGAAGGCCACGGCCGACAGCTGTTCTTTCTGGATACCGGCGCGCTTGATGGCTTCGTGCACCACGGGCACCACGTTCTGCTGGTGCGCCCTGGATGCTAGCTCGGGCACCACGCCGCCATACGACTCGTGCACCGCCTGCGATGCTGTCACGTTGGACAGCAGCACGCCATTCTTCAGCACGGCAGCACTCGTGTCGTCGCACGAACTCTCTATACCTAATATATATATGTCCTTCTCCATCGCCATGAGGCAGAAAACTCTTATCTATTATCTCTTAACTCTTATCTCAATACGATAGTATTTCGACGCCGTGTTCCGTCATCAGCAGGGTGTATTCCCACTGGGCACTGGGCATCTCGTCTTCCGAGATGACTTCCCAGCCATACGGATCGTCGGCATCGATGAACACCTTCCACGTCCCCATGTTGATCATGGGTTCGATGGTAAACACCATGCCCGGCACGAGCAGCATACCATCGCTGCGCTGCTTGAAGTGGGCCACCTCCGGTTCTTCATGGAAGTGACACCCTACCCCATGGCCACAGAGGTCGCGCACCACGCCGTAGTGGTACTTGTCGGCATGTTTCTGGATAGCCTTGCCAATCTCGTTGACGAAGCCCCATGGTTTGGCGGCCTCCATGCCTATTTCCAGGCACTCCTTAGTGACGCGCACCAGCTGTTCCTTCTCGGGCGAGGTCTTACCGATGATAAACATACGCGAGGCGTCGGCGTAGTATCCGTCCAGAATGGTGGTGAAATCGACATTGATGATGTCGCCCTCCTCCAGGACGTCCTCGGCCTTGGGCACGCCATGACACACCACCTCGTTGATACTCGTACAGACGCTCATCGGGAACGGCTGTGTCTCCTCGTCGCCGCCGTAGTTCAGACAAGCCGGCGTGGCGTTGTGCTGGGCACAGTAGTCGCGGCATATCTGGTCTATCTCCAGCGTGGTCATGCCGGCATGGATGGCCTCGCCCACAGCGTCGAGCACCCCCGTATTGACTACACCCGCCTTGCGGATGCCCTCTATCTGTTCCGGGGTTTTGATGAGGTCGGGTGTCGGCACCAGCGCACCCTTATTCTCGTAGTACATGATGCGCTTGTCCAATTCCGTAGGCTGACAGCCAGGCTTGCAGCGCCATCTTCTTCTTACCATATCAATTCAATTTGAGTGCAAAGGTACAAATAAATTAAGAATTAAGAATTAAGAATTAAGAAATATTTTATTGTTGGCACGATATTTGCAAAAACTTGGCAAACGAATTATTATAATAAATAAGGTATATGCAAAAAGGTAACATCGGGGTTACTACTGAGAACATCTTCCCCGTCATCAAAAAGTTTCTCTACTCAGACCATGAGATTTTCCTGCGCGAGATGGTGTCAAACGCCGTCGATGCCACGCAGAAGCTGAAGACGCTGGCCCAGCAGGGCGAGTTCAAGGGCGAGCTCGGCGACCTGGCCGTCCACGTATCGCTGGACAAGGAAAAGGGCACCATCACCATCTCCGACCGCGGTATCGGTATGACCGAAGAGGAGATCGACAAGTACATCAACCAGATAGCCTTCTCGGGTGTCAACGACTTCCTGGAGAAGTATAAGGACAACGCCAACAGCATCATCGGCCACTTCGGCCTCGGTTTCTACTCGGCCTTCATGGTGTCGAAGAAGGTGGAGATTGTCACCCGCAGCTACAAGGAAGGCAGCAAGGCCGTGAAGTGGAGCTGCGACGGCTCTCCCGCCTATGAGATTGACGACGCCGAGCGCGAGGACCGCGGTTCAGACATCATCCTCTATATCGATGACGACTGCAAGGAGTTCCTGGAGAAGGAGCGCCTCCAGCAGCTGCTGACGAAGTACTGCAAATTCATGGCCGTCCCCGTGGCCTTCGGCAAGAAGCAGGAGTGGTCGAGCGAGAAGAAGGAGATGGTCGATACCGAGGAGGACAACATCATCAACAACGTAGAGCCCCTGTGGACCAAGGCTCCCTCGACGCTGAAGGACGAGGACTACCAGTCGTTCTACCGTACACTCTACCCCATGAGCGACGAGCCCATGTTCTGGATTCACCTGAACGTAGATTACCCCTTCAACCTGACGGGTATCCTCTATTTCCCCCGCATCAAGTCGAACATCGACCTGCAGCGCAACAAGATACAGCTCTACTGCAACCAGGTCTTCGTTACCGACCAGGTAGAGGGCATCGTCCCTGAGTTCCTGACGCTGCTGCATGGCGTCATCGACTCGCCGGACATCCCCCTGAACGTCTCTCGTAGCTACCTGCAGAGCGACCGCGAGGTGAAGAAGATCTCAACCTACATCACCAAGAAGGTCGCCGACCGCCTGCAGAGCATCTTCAAGGAGGACCGTAAGCAGTATGAGGAGAAGTGGGACGACCTGAAGCTCTTCATCAACTACGGCATGCTCTCGGAGGAGTCGTTCTACGACCGCGCCAAGGAGTTCTCGCTGTTCAAGGACACCGAGGGAAAGTACTTCACCTTCGACGAGTACAAGACACTCATTGAGAGCGAGCAGAAAGACAAGGACGGCCAACTCGTCTATCTCTATGCCACCGACAAGGAGGAGCAGTACTCCTACATCCAGGCTGCCAAGGACAAGGGCTACTCGGTGCTGCTGCTCGACGGACAGCTCGACGTGCCTGCCATCCAGATGCTGGAGCAGAAGTTCGAGAAGTCGCGCTTCACCCGTGTCGATAGCGACATCATCGACCGCCTCATCGTCAAGGACGACACCAAGAAGAGCGAGCTCAGCGAGGAGCAGAGTGACAATTTGTCAGCCCTCTTCCGCAGCCAACTGCCAAAGATGGACCATACCGACTTCATGGTGCAGGTTGACGCCCTTGGCGCCGAGGCCCGTCCGGTGGTCATCACCCAGAACGAGTGGATGCGCCGCATGAAGGAGATGAGCCGCTTCCAGCAGGGCATGAGCTTCTACGGTCAGATGCCCGACTCGTTCAACCTCGTGCTGAACAGCGACCACCCGCTGGTCAAGAAGGTACTTGACGACTGCGCCGCAGCCACCGAAGAGACGCTGAAGCCCATCCTCGCCGAACTCAAGGGCCAGGAGGCACGCCTTGCCGCCATCCGCCAACAGCAAGAGGGCAAGAAGGCCGACGAACTCACCCAGGACGACAAGGATATGAAAGCCGACTGCGAGAAGGCCGTAGAGGAACAGAAGCAGAAGAAAGAGGGTGTGCTCAGCGGTTTCGCTGCTGACAACGACATCGTCCACCAGCTCATTGACCTCGCGCTGCTCCAGAACGGCATGCTGAAGGGCGAAGCCCTCGACCGTTTCCTCAAGCGAAGCGTGGAGATGATCAACAAGTGATAAACGATAAGTGATAAGTGATAAACTAATAAGAAGAGAGATGAGCTTTTGATGCTCATCTCTCTTCTGTTTTTATTTGCACTCGCCGCTTCCGTAGATAAAGGACTGGGCGTTGCTGGTGTAGTCGAATATCTCTTCGTCCTTGAAGAATCGGCGCAACTCGATGGCTGCATTCTCCACGGAGTCCGAAGCATGGACGATGTTCTGCTGGTTGCTCATCGAGTAGTCACCACGGATGGTGCCCGGAGCAGCCTCGCGGCCATTGGTCACGCCAGCCATCTGGCGCACCACCTTCACGGCCTCCACACCCGACAGGGCCAGCGCCACCACGGGCGACGTCTGCATAGAAGCCTGCAGCGAGGGGAAGAAGGGTTTGTCCACCAGGTGGGCATAGTGTTCACGCAGAATCTCGTCGCTCAGCTGCATCATCTTCATGCCTGAGATGCGCAGGCCGCGACGCTCAAATCGGTTCAGTACCTCGCCAATCAACTGGCGCTGTACGCAACTCGGTTTCAGTAATACCAGTGTTGTTTCCATCATAGATTTGTGATTTAAGGGTTCATAAAGATTGTGTATGTTTTCTTATCGTTTCAGGCGTTCAGTTAGAACATCGTTGCAAAGATACGAACAAAAGAGCAAATTTCCAAATTTAGAAGCTACAAAAACTTGCGGCGCGTCCTCACGGATGCGCCGCACTCAATATTTAACGATAAATTTTAGCCGTTGCTATCCCTCGCGGACTGCAAGGCCCGATTGAAAAAAAACATCCGCCGCAGCACCGCCCCACAAATGCGGAGCAGCGCCCGGCAGGATGGTATATATGACCTAATAGTCTTCGTATTCTTCTTCTTCGTCTTCGTAGTCGAATTCGCGAGAGAGGTTGCCACTGGTTGCCGTGGTGTCTCCCTGGATAGACATCATCATAAACTGCTGAGTCTTCAAGAACAACAATTTTTTATTTCAGGAGCAAATGCGAGTCATAAATATAAAATAATGTACGTGCGCGAGAGGGTTTCATTCCTCCTTTCACAGAGTCCTGCTGCTTAAATTGATGCGTTTCTCAGAAAAAAGACTGACATGACTGACAGAACTATCAGAATGCCTGATAATCTGAACGTTACGACCATGTCAGTCTTTCAAAAGACTGACATAGACTGACATAAGACTGACAGGAATTGGGGCATATATTGGCCCTATTTCGATAAAATTCTCTAGAGAATTTTCGGCATACAAGGCTTTGCTGAAAAAAATTCTCTAGAGAATTTACTTCTGGAAGGGCTTTCCTGACCCTAAATGATGTCAGTCTTCTGTCAGTCATGACAGTCTCAAAAACAGACTGCAACGCCTTTGTAGAAAGGGGTTTTGTCAGTCTGTCAGTCTTGATGACGATTTTTCCAGGTATTTTGAAAAAAGAGGTAGGAGTGCAGAACCGCGTTCCACACTCCCACCCTACGCTATTGCTACGCTCCTGCAGGTAGTGGCGAGCCACTTCTGCAAGGGCGTAAAGTGCTTACTGATGCTGGTCGCGCAGCAGGTCGTTGACAGTCTTCACGGGGTTGAACGTGCTGAGGGGCACCTCCACGAAGACGGTGGACCAGTCGCTCATGGCACCGTTCCACAGGCCGGGCAGCTCCAGAGCCTGTAGCTCCTTGCCGCTCTTCGACTTCTGAGAGATGAAGCCCGTGGTGGGATCCACAAACTTGGGCAGGTCGAAAGCCTGGCCCTTGTAGTCCTTGACGGCGCAGACGAGGTCCACGGGGTTGAAGTGGGTACCCTGAGTGAACATGTCCATGTACTCCTTGTTGGACTTGTCGATCTGGCTGGACTCCAGAATCTGGAGCGATACGGTGCCATCCTGGTTGTAGGTCAGGAACGGGCCACCACCAGGCTCGCCGACATTCTTCACGACGCCGCAGACGCGCATCGGGCGGTTGAGCTTCTTGCGCAGGTAGTCGGCATCGACCTTCTGTCCCTTCGGATTGATGCAGAGACACTTCTCGACGAACTGGGCGATTTCGGCAATCTGGGCGTCGGATGCTCCGGCGTCGAGCAGGCGCAGGTACTCGAAGGCCTGCTTCTGCAGGGTGACGAGCACACCGGCGATGATCTGCTTCCACTCTACGGTGTCAGCCTTCAGACGGTCGGGCACGACGTTGTCGATGTTCTTGACGAAGATGACGTCAGCCTCGATCTCGTTGAGGTTCTCGATGAGGGCGCCGTGGCCACCGGGACGGAACAGCAGCGAGCCGTCGCTGTTGCGGAACGGCGTGCCGTCAGGATTGGCGGCGACGGTGTCCGTCGAGGGCTTCTGCTCTGAGAAGGTAATGTCGTACTTGATGCCGTACTTCTTGGCGTAGAGGTCAGCCTTCTGGGCTACCTTCTGCTTGAAGAGCTCCATGTGCTCATGTGAGACGGTGAAGTGCACGTGAGCCTCGCCATTGCTGGCAGCATAGAGAGCGCCCTCGACGAGGTGCTCCTCCATCGGCGTGCGCGGACCCTCAGGATAGTTATGGAACAACAGCAAGCCCTTGGGCAGCTGACCGTAGTTCAGACCCTCGGCCTTCAGCATGTTGGCAGCCACAGCCTTGTAGTTGCCTGCAGCCATCAGCGCCTTGATGCCCTTGCCCTCGTTCTTCTGGCAGACGGCGTCCAGCTCCTGGAAGAAGGCGAACTTCTCGATGTTGTCGAAGTACTTCTTCTCGAAGTCGGTGGTCGGCACGTCGTAGTCGGCATCGACAAAGGCGAACATGTCCTTGAACATGCGGCTGGCCGCACCCGAGGCGGGCACGAACTTCACCACCTTCTTGCCGGCGGCCTTGTACTGCTGCCAGGCCTCGACGAACTTCTTTCCCTCGTCAGCTGTGGGGGCGATGATGCCACGACCGATGGCTGCGGCAGCCTCCAGCTTCAGAAACGGGAAACCGGTTTTAAACTGACCCAGCTGGGTCTCGATCTGCTGCTCAGAGATACCTTTCTGAGCCAATTGTTTTAGGTCTTGTTGGGTAATCATAATAGGTTAGGATTAAAAGTGTTTGGTCATTTCTGTAACTTCGGCATTGATGTGGTCGATGAACTGCTGGATGGTCATCACCGTCTGCTCGCCACCGCCCTGGGGACGTACGGCTACGGTGCCGTCCTGCTGTTCCTTCTCGCCGACAATCACCATGTAGGGGATGCGCTTCAGCTCGTTGTCGCGAATCTTGCGGCCCAGCTTCTCGTTGCGCAGGTCGATGGTGGCGCGCACGCCGCCCTCGCTGAACTTCTTGCACACCTCCTGGGCGTAGTCGTTGTACTTCTCCGACAGGGGCAGGATGGCCACCTGCTCGGGGGTCAGCCACAAGGGGAAGTGGCCACTGGTGTGCTCGATGAGTACGGCGCAGAAGCGCTCCAGCGAACCGAACGGTGCACGGTGAATCATGACGGGCGTCTTCTTCTGGTTGTCCTCGTCGGTATATTCCAGCTGGAAGCGCTTGGGCAGGTTGTAATCGACCTGGATGGTACCCAGCTGCCAGCGACGACCGATGGCGTCCTTGATCATGAAGTCGAGCTTAGGACCGTAGAAGGCAGCCTCGCCATACTCCACCTTGGCGTTGAGGCCCTTCTCCCGGCAGGCCTCGACAATGGCTTTCTCGGCCAGTGCCCAGTCCTCGTCGGTACCTACGTACTTGTCGTGGTCGTTGGGGTCGCGCAGCGAGATCTGAGCCTCGAAGTTGAAGCCGAACGCCGTCAGTACGACACCGATGATGTCCATCACGTTGAGGAACTCCTGCTTCACCTGGTCGGGACGGCAGAAGAGGTGGGCGTCGTCCTGCGTGAACGAGCGCACACGGGTCAGTCCGTGGAGCTCACCCGACTGCTCGTAGCGATAGACCGTACCGAACTCTGCGATGCGCAGGGGCAGGTCCTTGTAGCTGCGGGGCTTCCAGGCGAAGATCTCACAGTGGTGAGGACAGTTCATGGGTTTCAGCATATACTCCTCGTCCTCCTCGGGAGTGGTGATGGGACGGAAAGAGTCCTTGCCGTAGTGGGCATAGTGGCCCGACGTGACGTAGAGGCTCTTGCCACCGATATGCGGGGTGATGACCTCCTGGTAGCCGTAGCGCTTCTGAACCTTGCGCAGGTGGTCCTGCAGGCGCAGACGCAGGTCGGTACCCTTGGGGAGCCAGATGGGCAGACCCTTGCCGACCTTCTCGGAGAACATAAACAGTTCCATCTCCTTGCCGATCTTGCGGTGGTCGCGCTTCTTGGCCTCCTCGAGCATAACGAGGTACTCGTCGAGCATCTTCTTCTTGGGGAACGAGATGCCGTAGAGACGCTGCATCTGTTCGCGCGTGGCGTCGCCACGCCAGAAGGCGCCGGCTACGCTGGTCAGCTTCACAGCCTTGATCTCGCCGGTATCCACGAGGTGCGGACCGCGGCAGAGGTCGGTGAAGTTACCCTGAGTATAGGTGGTGATAGAACCGTCTTCCAGGTCCTGGTCGATGTGTTCGCACTTGTAGGTCTGTCCGTCGGCAGCAAACTGCTTCAAGGCGTCGGCCTTGGCCACCTCTTTGCGGACCACAGGCTCCTTCTTGCCTGCCAGTTCCTTCATCTTGGCCTCAATCTGGGGGAAGTCGCTCTCCTTGATCATCTCGCCGTTAGGCAGCAGGACGTCATAGAAGAAGCCGTTCTCCACAGCCGGTCCGAAACCAAACTGGATGCCGGGGTACAACTCCTGCAGGGCCTCGGCCAACAGGTGGGCGGAGGTGTGCCAGAAGGTGTGCTTACCCTGCTCGTCGTCAAACTTATAGAGTTCGATGGCAGCATCCTCCATGATGGGGCGGTTCAGCTCTACAGTCTCACCGTTTACGCCACAGCTGACTACGCTGCGTGCCAGAGCCGGCGAGATGCTCTCGGCAATCTGAAGTCCGGTAACGCCCTGCTCATACGAGCGAACAGAACCGTCCGGAAAAGTAATTTGAATGTTCATATCTACAATATATGTTTGAAATTAAAGCTTTCTTCTAAATCCCGTCAGCGTAGCTCATAAGGACCTGTCGGTGTGGTACGCTTCAGCACCTCCAAGGCGACATCGACACCCGGTATGATGCCGTAGCTGCGCAGCACCGTCTCAACGGTCTTGCGCGCCAGTTCGGGATGGTTGTTCTCCTCGCTCAGGTGGCACAGCCAGATGTGCTCCAACTGCTCGGACATGTTCTCGGCCAGCACCTTGCCACACAAGGCATTCGACAGGTGACCCGTCATCGAGAGGATGCGGTCCTTGAGGAACTTCGGATAGGGTCCGCGCTGCACCATCTCCTCGTCGTGGTTGGCCTCGATGACCAGATGGCGGGCCCGGCGGATATACTCCTTCATCTCGTCGGTCACGCAGCCAGCATCGGTGATGATGCAGAAATTGGTGTCGCCGGCCTCGATGAAGAAACCCACATTGTCGGCACTGTCGTGGGGCACGCCGAAAGGGGTGATCTGGAAGTCGCCAACCTGCGTGGTAACATTCTTCTGCAGGTCGCACACCATACCGCGCGGCACCTTCTTCGTGACGCTGTAGTTGCGGTTGATGCCCTCATGCACCTCGCGGGTAGCATAGACGGGGATGACATAGTCATTGCTGAGCGACCCTACCGACTTGATGTGGTCGGCATGGTCGTGGGTGATGAGGATATGGTGCACGTCGGAGAGACTCACGCCGTAGTCCTTAAACTGCTTCTTGAGTCCCCTCAGTCCTACCCCTATGTCTATCAGCAGCGCATCGGTGGGAGTCGCCAGGAAATAGCAATTTCCGCTGCTGCCACTGCCAAAGGATATAAACTTTAGCATGTTGTTTTTCTATTTTGTCTGCAAAATTATAAAATAATTATGAAATATGAATGCAAAGCACCACTTTTTCTTCAAAAAAAGAACGACTAATCAGGATATTTTTTATATCTTTGCCGAGAAAACAGCGAAGTCATGAGAAATACCATCCTCTTTTGTGCCCTGACAGCACTCTGCAGCTGCCAATGGAACGGCGATGGCGACAGCGCCGCCAGCGACGTGGCCGTCCGTTGGGCAGAAGCCTTTTTCAATGCCGACTACGTGGCCGCCCAACAGTTGGCGACACCCGAGAGCGGACAGTGGCTCCGACTGGCAGCATCGAACACCACCCAGCAGGACCTGAACCTGCTGCAGAGCAATGGCGAGGGAGCACAGGTGAGTCAGGACGGCTACCAGAGCGTCAACGACACGTTGGCACTGGTGAAGCTGGACGTCAGGAACTACGTGCATCCGGCAGCCATCGGCGACAGCGTCGGCACGCTGCGCGACGGAGCATTTGAGGTGAAGGTGGTGAAGCGCGGCGACGAGTGGCGCGTCAGAATGGAAGGCCTACCGCGAAGTGGAAGGCAAAGTCGCGACTGAGTTTCGGATGGAGTACGGGGAAATGGTCGTACTCGTCCTCGAAGGCAGGATTGACAGCCTTCATACCCATGTCGAAGCGGATGATGAAATAGTCGAAGTTCAAGCGCAGACCCAGGCCGTAGCTCGCCGCCAGCTGTTTCCAGAATTCTGAGAACAGGAACTGTCCGCCGGGCTGTTCGTCATACTCGCGCAGCGTCCAGATGTTGCCCGCATCCAGGAACAGGGCACCGCTGAATTTCCAGAACAGATTGGCACGATACTCCAGATTGACGTCCAACTTCATGTCGCCTGTCTGGTTGATGAAGTCGATGCGTCCGTCACTGCCTGCAAAGCGTCCGGGACCCAACGAACGGACACTCCAGCCACGCACACTATTGGCACCTCCCGAGAAGAAACGCTTCTCAAAGGGCAGGATGCGGCTGTTGCCGTAGGGATAGGCGATGCCGAAGCCGAAGTGGAACACGAGGTGGCTGTTGTAGGCAAACGACATGTTGCGGGTGTAGTCGAAGGTACCTCGGGCATACTGCGCATAGGCCAGGTTGAGGAACGTGTACTGCCCCTCCTCGTTCTGATGGAAGTTGAAGACGTGGGCGGCGAGATCCAGCAGATTGCCGGAAGTCTCGATGTTGGCCTTGATGGCATAGGTGCCGTTGTTATAGAGATAGCCGAAACCCGTCTTCATGATAAACAGGTTCTCGTAGTTGTAGCGCAGGATGCTGTTGCGCGACGTGGTATTGTCGAGGTATTCGCGGCGGAAGGTGTCGCTGATCCACGGCATGTAGATATAGTTCAGGTCGAGCAAATCTACCTGGTAACGGTCGTGGTGGCGCTGGTCGTTCCACTTGTATCGCCACGTCGCGGAGGCTACGCGGCGGTAGAACTCGGGACGATTCTGCATGTCATAGAGTACGGCGACCTCCGAGGTGGCATTGATGCGGCGACGGAAACTGCGGGCCAGGAATGGGGCGATGAAGCGCGGGAAGTTGAGGCGTGCGCCGAGGCTGTACTCCTGGTAGTCATCGCTGGCATAACCCTCCAGGCCCTTGATGGCCTCATAGGCTCCGCGCAGTTCGATGCTCAGGTTCTCGGAGCCATGGAAGAGGTTGCGGTTCTGGTAACTCAGCGTGGCGGCGGCACCCAGGTCGCCGGCGGTATTGGTTCCCTCGGGTTGGAAGGAGATGGTGGACGGCTTGTTGGTCGAGAGTTGGATGCCGCAGTCGAGAACGGGTTCGTCGGGGTGCTGATGGAAGGTGATATTGGTATAGCGCACAGCTCCCAACCGTCCGAAGTGGGTATAGGTATTCTGCAGGTCGCGGGCGGAATAGAGTTCGCCTTCCTCCAAGAAGGTATTGCTGCGTAACACCTTCTTTCTCAGGGGGATGACGGAATCGGAGCGATTGCCGCTCTGGTAGTTGATCTGACCGATGCGGAACACATCATGGGGACGACTCTCACCGGATGCCGTCTGGTAGGGATGCAGCACGAGGGTGAGGTTGATGAACGTCGTGCCGGGAATGCTGTCGGCACGATAGGTGATGTAGTCCTTGTTGAAACGGTAGTAGCCGCGGTTGGTCAGATGGCGCGTCAAAATCTTGCGCTCGTTGTCGAGGTTGTCGGCATTGAAGACCATACCCTCGTGGAGTCCGAACAGCGTACTGTCGGCACCGGCCAGCAGGCGCGCGATGGCGGAGTCCTGGATGTCGTAACGGATGTGGCGGATGTAGTACGGTTCGCCGGGATGGAGGGTATAGGTGACGGCAACCTTCTTGCCCTTCTTGCCTACCGGTTCGACCTGGGCCTCGACGAAGGCACGCAGGAATCCCAGGTTCTGAAGCTGCGCCTGCAGATTGTCGATGGACTGCTGGGTACTCAGCGAGTCGTAGAGCTGGGGTTCCTCGCCCATGGAGCGTAGTGTACGGTTGAGCCAGCGCGTGGTATCACGGCCCGAGAGCGAATAGGTCATCAACGGAAACTTGGCTGCCGAGAACCATCGGGAATTACCGCGCTGGCGAATCAGCGGACGCATCTGCGAGAGGTTGATATAGCGGACCTCGCGGTCGCCCTTGAGGACGGCGCGGTCCAACAGATACTCCCCCTCAGGGACGTACTTGGTCTCTGAGCAGGCGGCGAAGAGCAATGCCAAAAAGAGGAATATCGTGATACTATTTCGCATTTTGGCGCAAAATTACAAAAATTATTCCTATATTTGCACACAAAAACAGAAAATATGCTGAGCAAGAACCAAATAAAACTCGTGCGCTCGCTGGAACTGAAGAAAAACCGCAAGCGCGAAAACCTCTTTGTAGCCGAAGGTCCCAAGGTTGTCGGCGATTTGCTGCGGGCAGGTTACAAGGCCCATGACCTATTCTCGACGACCGTCCATCCCGATGCACAGCTCGTTAGCGACGACGAACTGCGCAAGCTCAGTTTCCTGCAGCATCCGCAGGAGGTTCTGGCCGTCTTCGAGATTCCCGAAACTCCTCCCTCCACACTCCACACTCCTCGTCTTGCTCTCGCCCTCGACGGCGTCCAGGACCCTGGCAACGTAGGCACCATCATCCGCATAGCCGACTGGTTTGGCATCGACACCATCTACTGTTCGCCAGACACGGCGGACGTCTATAACCCGAAGGTGGTACAGGCCACCATGGGCAGCATCGCGCATGTACATATTATTTATTGCGACCTCGTCAACCTGTTGACGGAGGCCGACTGTCCAATCTACGGTACGCTACTCGACGGCGATGACATCTACCAGCAGCCGCTCAGCGAACGGGGTATCATCGTGATGGGAAACGAGGGTAACGGCATCTCTGAGGCCGTGCGTCAGCTGGTGACGCACAAGCTGCTCATTCCCAATTTCCATACGGGAAAGGAGACTGCCGAGAGTCTGAATGTAGCGATAGCAACAGCCATCACCTGCTCGGAATTCCGTAGAAGAGTCAGAACTGCTTAAGGGCTTCATAGATGCGCTGCACCGGCAGACCCACGACATTGAAGTAGCTGCCGTGGAGGGCGGTAACACCGATGTAGCCTATCCATTCCTGGATGCCATAGGCACCGGCCTTGTCGAAGGGCTGGTAGCGGGTTACGTAATAGTCAATCTCGGCATCTGTCAACTGCTTGAACGTCACATCGGTGACAACGCTGAAATGGTGTTGACGCTCCAGGGTAGTCAGCGTGACCCCGGTGATGACCTGATGGGTCTTTCCGCTGAGCTCGTGCAGCATGCGACAGGCATCAGCGGCGTCCTTGGGTTTGCCCATCACCTCGTCGCCTAAGATGACGACGGTATCGGCGGTGATGACCAGTTCGTCGGCAGCCATCGTTGCCTGATAGGCCGCAGCCTTCTTCTGCGAGATATACTCAGCGATGTCACGGGTCGGCAGGTCGTGGGGATAGCTCTCATCGATGCCCTGCAGCACACGGACCTCGAAGTCGAGGTCCAGTCCCGCCAGCAGTTCCTTGCGCCTGGGCGAGTTACTGGCCAGTATTACTTTATAATTATTCATATTTACTATTCGTTATTCACTAGGCCGCAGGCCGCTTAAACTACCATCCGAAGGCGTGCTCGTCCTTCAACCACTTGTCCTGGGCACGCAGCGTCTGTTCGATGACATCACGGCCACAGCCACGGCCCCCATCAAACTGACTGACGTAGCAGCTGACGGCACGGACCTCGGGACAGGCGTCATGGGGACAGACGGGACAACCCACACGGTGGAGCACCTCCATGTCGGGGATGTCGTCGCCCATGAACATCACCTCGTCGTCGGAGTAGCCGTATTTGTTTTTAAACTCCTCGTAGGTCTTGATTTTTACGGCGGCACCCAGATAGATATCCTCCATGCCGAGGCCCTCATAACGGGTGCGGACGGCCTCGATCTTACAGCCGGAGATGATGGCGATGCGCAGGCCCATCTTCATGGCCAACTGGATGGCATAGCCGTCCTTGATATTCACGGTGCGCAACGGCGTACCGTCGAGGTCGAGGGCAATGGTGGAACACGACAGGACGCCATCGAGGTCAAACACGATGGCGCGTATCTTCTGTAAGTCGTAGGGTATCATAATCGGTGGCTTGTTGATGAATACTTTCTGAGAGCAGGCGGTAGATCTCGCGATGCAAAGGACTGTCAAGCAGCGCCTGTTGCATGACCATCACCTGCTGGTCGTTACGCACGGCGGGTCCCGTCTGGGCGTCCACGGGGTGAAGCTCATGGACCTTGCGCGCCGTCTCATCGACGAGGGGCAGCATGACGGAGAAGGGCAATCCTTTCTTCGCCAACACCTGGGCTGCGAGGGCGTAGCAGTGGTTGGTGAAATTGCACGCAAAGACGGCGGCGAGGTGCAGGTAACGACGGTCTTCGGTGGAGAGGTCATAGACGTGTTGGCTGACGGAATCAGCCAACGCACGGACTTGCTGGAGCGACGCGGCATCGGAGGCCTCGATGAACAGCGGTATCTCGCAAAAATTGACCTCCCGGTCCAGGGAGAATGTCTGCATGGGATAGAAGACACCATAGCGGTGACAGTGCCCCTTAAAGACGGACAAGGGCATAGACCCTGCTGTATGGAGGAAGAGGCGGTCTTCCCTACCCTCGGTGACCTGGCGGATGACGTCCTGCAGGGCATCGTCCTTCACAGCGATGATATAGGCGTCGGCATCCTGCGGCAACGTGCTGATATCGTGTGTCGTGCCACGGGTGGGACTCCAGACCGCACACACCTCATGGCCAGCCTTCAACAACGCCTTATGCAAATGGGTGGACACCCTCCCCGCTCCCAATAGAACGATTCGCATCCTCACGCTTATTGTTTATTGCTTATTGGTTATTGTTATTGCTTATTGGTTATTGTTTATTGTTCAGTACTTCTCCAGATGAACCTGTTCCCACTTCAGTTTATCCTCGTTCTGGGGCTGGCGCTCGTCGGCCTTATGACCGATGGCAAGGACACAGAGACACGACAGGTTCTCGGGGATGTTGAGAATGCCCTGTATCACGGTGTCGGCACTGGTACCGTCAGAGAGTCCGCGGCCACGCATCTGCACCCAACAGGAGCCCAGACCCAGTTCCTCGGCCTGATATTGCATGGAGATGGCGGCGATGCTGCCATCCTCCACCCAGCAATCGTTCTGCATGGGGTCACCCAGCACCACGATGGCCAGTGCGGCACCTTTGATGAGTTGGCCGCCCATATCCTTGGCATCCGCGAGTTTCTCGAGGTCGGTCTTGTCGTCAACGACCACGAACTGCCAGTCGCGACGGCTCTTTGACGTGGGCGACATCAGTCCCGCACGGAGTATGGCCTTCACGTCATCACCACTAATCTCCTGTTCTGTAAACTTCCGATGCGAACGACGCATCTTAACCAAATCCTTAAAGTCCATAATCTGTTCTTTTTAATGATTTGCCTGCAAAGTTACGCATTTTTTTTTGTTTCTCTTCTATTATTTCCTATTTTATTTGTAACTTTGCAACATGAATGTCAAGGTGTACGAACATCATGCCGACCTGCCCACGCTGACAGACGAGAGCTACTTCCACAGTGCCGAACTGATGGCGCTGTGCGAGGAGACACCGCGCCACAAACCCTTTATGACGGTAGTGACCGACGATGAGGGACGCGTGGCAGCGCATCTGCTGGCCATTGAGCGCTTCAAGGGGGCCTGGTTTCCGCCACACCTGTTTACCCACCTTCGCGTGTTAGGCGAAGGGGTATATCGTGAGGAAAAGAGCGAGCAGTTGTTCGAGATGATGGTCAACGCCATCACGCAACACATGCAGAACAGGGTGCTGTACATGGAATTCAGCCACCTGTCGCAGAAGATGTTTGGCTACGGGGCGCTACGTAATGCGGGCTATTTCCCCGTGCGGTGGATGAATGTCCACAACTCGCTGCACTCGCGGACTCCCGAGGAGCGTATCAGCGATCGCCAGTTGCGACGTGTGCAGCACGCCCTGCAGCGAGGGGTCACGACCAAGGAGGTGGAGACTGACGAGGAGTTCAAGGCCTTCTCTAAACTGTTGCGCCATCACAACTGGATGAAGCCGCGGCGCTACATTCCCGACAATGCGTTCTTCAAGGGGATGATGGCTGCCGGACGCTGCAAGCTGTTGATTACCCAGTACCACGAGAAAACCATCGGATGCAGTGTCACCATCTTCTCGGAGCATGACGCCTATCTGTGGTACTCGGCATCGCGCCGCAAGAGTTTCGCCGCCCTGCACCCCAATGCTGTCACCTTCTGGAACACCATCAAACATGCCCATGCGGCAGGCTGTCGCCATATCCGCTTCCTGGATGTGGGACTGCCCTTCCGAAAGAATCCGTACCGTGACTTCATCCTCAGTTTCGGGGGCAAGGAGGTAAGCACCTACCGCTGGTTCCGCATCAGCATCCGCTGGGTGAACGCCCTGACGTCGTGGTTGTGGAGGGAGTGAGTTCGTGGAGTGTGGAGAGTGGAGTGTGGAGAGAGGAGTGTGGAGTGTGGAGGGAGGATACAATAAACACGGTGTTTTTGCGTTATTTATGGGAATGAACGCAAAGAGACTACATCTTATCACTATATTTCTGTTGCTGGCAATGGCTGTCAGTGCACAGTCGTTTACACTCTCGGGCAAGGTGACCGACAGCGATGGCAATGCCATCGAACTGGCCACCGTCAGTTGTCTGGAACAGGGTGCCGTAACGATGGCCAACCTGAAGGGAGAATACACACTGAAACTCCATAGTGCCGACTCGGTAGTGGTACGCTTCTCGATGGTAGGCTACCAGACGAAGACCCGTGTGCTGCGCCGTCCGCGCAGCAACCAACGGCTGGTCATCCAACTCGCACCCATGGAGGCGCTGAAAGAGGTGGTGGTCACGGAGAAGCGCCGCCAGACAACAGGTACCGAACAACTGGACGTCAACAGCATGAAGCAGAGTCCCTCGACGAGCGGTAATGCCGTAGAGGAACTGGTTCAGCAACAGGCCGGCGTGTCAACGCACAACGAGTTGTCGAGTCAATATAACGTCCGAGGGGGTTCGTTTGATGAGAACTCTGTATATATCAATCATGTGGAGGTCTATCGTCCGTTGCTCATCCGCTCCGGACAACAGGAGGGACTGAGCGTCATCAATGCCGACATGGTGGAGAAGATAGGATTCTCCAGCGGTGGCTTCGAGGCTAAATACGGCGACAAGATGTCCAGCGTCCTCGACATCCAGTATCGCAGGCCCACCCGCCTGGAGGCCAACGTGCAGGGATCCCTGTTAGGAGGCGGCATCTTCCTGGGCTATGCCAGCAAAGAGAAGCTAACAGCCAATGGCCAAGAGCCAAAAGCCAAATTCACCATGTCGCACGGTCTGCGCTACAAGACCAACCGCTATCTGCTGGGGTCCCTGGAGACGAAAGGCGAATACGACCCGAACTTCCTGGACTACCAGACGTACATCACCTACCAGCCGAATGAGCGGTGGACATTGGACGCCATCGGCAACATCTCGGAGAACCACTACAACTTCCAACCGAAAGACCGTGAGACATCGTTCGGAACGATGGAGAACGTCAAGACGTTCAAGGTCTATTTCGACGGACAGGAGAAGGACATCTTCCGCACGCTGTTCGGCATGGCCCGCGTGACGCGCCACTTCTCCCCCCAGACCAAGGCCAGTCTGCTGTTCTCGGCTTTCCACACCAAGGAACAGGAGACCTATGACATCCAGGGACAGTACTGGCTGGACGACACACAGACCCAAGAGCAGTTGGGCGTGGGAACCTATATGGAACATGCGCGCAACTACCTGACAGCTAATGTCCAGAGTCTGAAACTGATACTGAACCACAAGACGGGCCGTCACGACTGGGAGACGGGTGTCACCATGAAATGGGAAAAGATAGAGGAACAGGCCCGCGAATATGAGATGCGAGACTCTTCGGGATACTCCATCCCCCACACTGCCGACCGTCTGGACCTCATCTACTCGCTGGCATCGAAGAACACGCTGAAGTCCACACGCGTCGAGGGCTACCTGCAGGACACCTACCGCTTCAGTACAGCAGGCGAACGCCCCTGGTACTTCACGCTGAACTACGGACTGCGCATCAGCAACTGGAGCTACAACCGCGAAACCATCGTGTCGCCCAGGGTGTCGCTGGCTGCCATCCCGGCATTCAACGAGGACATCACCTTCCGACTGGCAACAGGACTGTACTACCAGGCCCCCTTCTATAAGGAACTGCGTGACACATCAACCATCAACGGACAGACCGTCGTCACGTTAAACCCGAAAATCAAGAGCCAGCGCAGCCTGCACATCGTTGGTGCCTTTGACTATCGCTTCCGCATGATGGAACGCCCGTTCCGATTCACGGCAGAGGCCTACTACAAACTGATGGACAACCTCGTGCCGTACAACGTACAGAACATGAAGGTGGTGTACTATGGCGAGAATATCGCCAAGGGCCACGCCCTGGGTCTCGACCTCAAACTGTTTGGCGAGTTCGTTCCCGGCACCGACTCGTGGCTGACGTTCAGCGTCATGTCCACCCGACAGCAGGTAAACGGTGTCACCATCCCCCTGCCTACCGACCAGCGCTGGGGCATCAACCTGCACTTCACCGACTATTTCCCCGGCACCGACCGCTGGAAGATGACGCTGCGACTGGCCTATGCCGACGGACTGCCCTTCGGAGCCCCCCACCGCGGCCTAGAGTACCAGCAGTTCCGTGCGCCAGCCTATAAGCGCGCTGACATCGGTATGAGTTTCCGACTGCTGGGCGAGGCCGACAAGACGCCCTCGTTCCGTAAACCGCGCATCTGGTTGGGCATCGACGGTCTCAACATCTTCGGCATCTCCAACGTCAACAGCTACTACTGGGTTACCGACGTCACCAACCACCAATATGCCGTTCCCAACTACCTGACCGGACGCCAAATCAACGGTAAGGTACTGGTGGAGTTTTAATAATGCTTAATTCTCTATTGCCAATTCTCCTTTTTCATTTTTTCTTTGTAACTTTGCAGGACATTTAAACATCTTAATAAGCTTAATAAGAAAAAGACTATGAAGATTTCTCACATTGAGCATCTGGGCATTGCCGTCCAGAGCATCGAAGAGAGCCTGCCGTTCTTCACTGACGTGTTGGGCTTGGAGTGTTATGCAACAGAAGTAGTGGAAGACCAGAAGGTCAAGACGGCCTTCCTGAAGTGTGGCGAGGTAAAGCTGGAGCTCCTGGAGCCCACATCTCCCGAGAGCACCATCCAGAAGTGGCTGGACAAGGGCAACAAGGGCGTACACCACGTAGCTTTCTGCATAGAGGACGGTGTGGCCAACGCACTGGCTGAGGTCAGCGAGAAGGGCGTCCGCCTCATCGATCAGGCTCCCCGTAAGGGCGCCGAAGGTCTGAACATCGCCTTCCTGCACCCGAAGTCAACCTGTGGAATATTAACCGAACTCTGCGAACACCCAGAATAAATTGACAATTGATAATTGATAATTGATAATTAAATAAAACAATGAGCAAGCAATTAGAAAAGATCAAACAGCTCATCGAGAAGCGCGAACTGGCCCGTCTCGGTGGTGGTGAGAAAGCCATACAGAAGCAGCACGACAAGGGTAAGTACACTGCCCGCGAACGCATCGAGATGCTGCTCGACAAGGGTTCGTTCGAGGAATATGACATGTTCAAGGAACACCGTTGCCACAACTTCGGCATGGAGAAGAAGCAGTTCCTGGGCGACGGTGTGGTAGCCGGTAGCGGTACCATCGACGGCCGTCTGGTATTCATCTTTGCACAGGACTTTACCGTACATGCCGGTTCGTTGTCGGAGACGATGTCGCAGAAGATTTGCAAGGTCATGGACATGGCCATGAAGATGGGTGCTCCCGTCATCGGCATCAACGACTCGGGTGGTGCCCGTATTCAGGAAGGCATCAACGCCCTGGCTGGCTACGCAGAGATCTTCGAGCGTAACATCCTGGCATCGGGTGTCGTTCCCCAGATTAGCGGTATCTTCGGTCCCTGTGCCGGTGGTGCTGTCTATAGCCCTGCCCTCACCGACTTCACGCTGATGATGGAAGGTACGTCCTATATGTTCCTGACGGGTCCGAAGGTGGTCAAGACCGTGACTGGTGAGGACATCGACCAGGAGCACCTGGGTGGTGCCTCCGTACACGCCTCGAAGTCGGGTGTAACCCATTTCACCGCCAAGACTGAGGAAGAGGCCGTCGAGATGATCAAGACCCTGCTGAGCTACATCCCCTCCAACAATATGGAACTGGCTCCCCGCAAGGCTTGCACAGACCCCATCAACCGCATGGAAGACTCGCTGAACGAGATTATCCCTGAGAACCCCAACGAGGCTTACGACATGTACAAGGTCATCGGTGCCATCACCGACGACGGTGAGTTCTTTGAGGTTCAGCCCAAGTTTGCCAAGAACATCATTGTCGGCTTTGCCAGATTTAACGGACAGAGTGTGGGTATCGTCGCCAACCAGCCCTCTTGCTACGCTGGTGTGCTGGACGTCAACGCCAGCCGTAAGGGTGCCCGTTTCGTACGTTTCTGCGACGCCTTCAACATCCCCATCGTATCGCTCGTGGACGTTCCGGGATTCCTGCCTGGTACCGGTCAGGAGTACAACGCCGTCATTCTGCATGGTGCCCAATTGCTCTATGCTTACGGAGAGGCTACCGTACCCAAGATCACCGTTACGCTGCGCAAGTCGTATGGTGGCTCACACATCGTGATGGGTTCCAAGCAACTCCATACCGACCTGAACTACGCATGGCCCTCGGCAGAAATCGCCGTAATGGGTGCCAGCGGTGCCGCCGCCGTGCTCTACGCCAAGGAGGCCAAGGCCAAGAAGGAAGCCGGTGAGGACGTCAAGGCCTTCATCGCCGAGAAGGAGGAGGAGTACAACGAGCTCTTCGCCAATCCCTATCAGGCTGCCAAGTACGGCTACATCGACGATGTCATCGAACCGCGCAACACGCGTTTCCGCATCTGCCGCGCACTGGCTCAGTTGGCCACCAAGCGTGACTCGCTGCCTGCCAAGAAGCATGGTAACATTCCAATGTAATGACATTTGACAATTGGACAATTTACAATTGGACAATTGTTAACGTAAATTGTAAAATAGAAAATAGTCAAATAGTCAAATATGAAGAATGAAGTTTATGCCGCCATTGCTATGGCACTGTACGAGTTCAAAGGCAACAACGTCCACGACAAGGAGCCTGGTTTCATCACCATCTGTGAGAAACAGACCCAGTGGAACGGCTATGCCCAGACAATGACCGCTCACCCTTAAAAACCACATTATCATGAAGAAAGCATATCAATATACCATCAATGGAAACAAATATGAAGTAACCATTGGCGAGATTGAGGGCCTCAACGCCACCGTCATCGTCAACGGTGAAGAATACAAGGTGGAAATGGAGCCCGAACCCGAAGAGGAGAAGAAAGTCGTGGTACGCAAGCCTGCAGAGGTAGCTGCCACCGCTGCCTCCGATGATGCTCCGTCGGCTGCCGTCAACACCGACAATGCCGTCAAGGCTCCGCTGCCCGGTGTCATCACCTCTATCGAGGTGGCCGTAGGCGACGAGGTCAAGGCTGGCGACACGCTGCTCGTCCTGGAGGCCATGAAGATGGCCAACAACATTGAGGCAGAGAAGGACGGTAAGGTTACAGCCATCTGTGTGAAGGCTGGCCAGACCGTCATGGAAGACGACGCCCTTGTGGTCATTGAGTAAAGCGTAACAGCATCTATCAGCATAAAAGCCGCCCGAAATGGACGGCTTTTATTTTTCGTTATCGTGAGATGACCTTACAGTCTGTTGCCTTCTTTCGGAAATATCACGCTGGGCTTAAAGGTCTTAGCCTCCTCAAAATCCATGTGAGCATAGGAGATGATGATGACGACATCACCCACCTGTACCCTGCGGGCAGCAGCCCCATTGAGACAGATACATCCGGAGCCGCGCTCACCTTTTATAATATAGGTCTCAAAACGCTCGCCATTATTGTTGTCAAGTACCTGTACCTTCTCGCCGGCAATGAGGTTGGCAGCATCCATCAGGTCCTCATCGATGGTAATGCTACCCATATAGTTCAAGTTAGCTTCCGTGACCGTCACACAGTGAAGCTTGGACTTCATCACTTCAATCAACATCTCTCTATTTACTATTTGACTATTTACTATTTGACTATTTACTATTTGACTATTTACTATTTGACAATGGACTCCTTGTACTTGATGTGGTCGATGAGTCGAATAGGCGTCTTACCACAGTAAACAGTAATACACCCCACCACATAGGGACTGTCTTCCCAGTTCTCTATATCCTGCAAAGTGTTGCCGTCAACAATGGAGAAATACTCTACGTCCAGTCCGTCAACAGCGTTGATATCAGCTACCACTTTGTCATGTGTTTCCTTTAATGTATGCTTCTTGGCATAAGTGACGCTACCCTTCAGCGCCTTGTAGATAGCGGGAGCGATGGCACGTTCGTCGGCAGACAGCAGCGTATTGCGCGAACTCTTCGCAAGACCGTCTTTGTCGCGGACAATGTCGCACTCCACAATTTCGACAGGAATCTGCAAGTGTCTGACCATCGCCTTGACCACAGCAATCTGCTGCCAGTCCTTCTCACCGAAATAGGCCCGATGGGGCTTGACGATATAGAACAGTCGGCTCACCACCTGACAGACACCATTGAAGTGGCCGGGGCGGTGGGCACCCTCCATCACCGTAGATACGGGGGGATACTCAAACTGACGGGTATCGGGGGTAGGATACATCTCCTCTACAGATGGAGCCAGCACATAGTCGGCACCACAGGTCTCCAGCAACTGACAGTCAGCATCCAGTGTGCGGGGGTAGTTCTTCAGGTCATTCTTATCATTAAACTGGGTAGGATTGACAAATACTGACACGACCGTTATCCCATTCTCCTTGACACTACGACGCACCAACGAGGCGTGACCCTCGTGAAGTGCTCCCATGGTAGGTACAAGTCCAATCTCTTTTCCTTCCTTGCGATCTTCAAACAACTGGTTCTGAAGATCCACAATCTTAGTGAAAACTTTCATTCTCTCGTTCTATTGTATGCAAAATCGGGTGCAAAATAACAACATTTTTAGCAAATAATGAAAAAATATCGTGAAAATATACCCAACAAGTGTCTAAAAAAGCTAAATAATGCACGAAAGTGCTTAATTTGTGAATTATTTTTCGTAACTTTGCAAAGAATTAAGCAACTAAATATGGCAAAGAAGATTCTATTCATCAATCAGGAGATTATCCCGTATGTTCCCGACAGCAGTCTCTCGCTGATGGGTAAAGCACTACCTAACGTGATGCAGGAGAACGGTCACGAGATACGTACTTTCATGCCCAAATGGGGAAACATCAATGAACGTCGCGGACAACTCCACGAGGTCATCCGCCTGTCAGGAATGAATCTGATCATCGATGACACCGACCATCCGCTCATCATCAAGGTGGCCACCATCGTAGGGACACGCATACAGGTGTATTTCATCGACAATGACGACTACTTCTCCAAGCGTCAGATGACAGTCGATGAGAATGGCAACGACTATGCCGACAACGGAGAGCGTGCCATCTTCTTCGCCCGCGGAGTCTTGGAGACCGTCAAGAAGTTGCGTTGGGTGCCCGACATCATTCACGTCCAGGGCTGGATGGGTGCCGTGGTACCTCTGTATATCAAGACCGCCTACCACGAGGAGCCGTCGTTTGCTGAGACCAAGGTTGTCACCTCGCTCTTCCCCAAGAGCATCACAGCAGACCTGGCCCCCAACTTCAAGCGCAGCATCGAGTTCCGGGAGGCTACGGCAGACCTGCTGAGCGGTTATAAGGACCAGTTCGACTTCGAGGAGCTGAGCAAACTCGCCATTGACTACAGCGACGGTGTCATTGCCGCCCACCCCGACGTTAACAAGTCGCTCCTCGACTATGCCAATGGCAAGAACATCCCCACCCTGGCCTATCCCGGTGAGGACTTTGCTGCAGCCTACGAGGCTTTCTACGAAAAGATATAATTGTATTAGGAAAAACATGATAAGAACATGGATCATAGCAGGGATTGCAAGTTTGACGCTTGCAATCTCTTCATGCAATGAGGACACTACTACGCTCGGCAGCTCGCTCACAGAGCGCGGCAATCAGTTTACGATAGTAACCGACACCTTTGACGTCTCCACGCGATCTATCGCTGCCGACTATGTGCTGACCAGGAGCGCCTATACCTATCTGGGTTGTATCAAGGACCCTGAGACGGGTGCTTCCATCACCAGCAACTTCTCCACGCAGTTCAATATCCTGGAGAGCGAGGTCTCCAAATTGTTTCCCTCGAAAGACCTCATGACTTTGGACGGCTCCGGACAACCCGTTGCCGACTCCTGCTTCATATGGATTGTCGCCAACTCCTATCAAGGTGACTCCCTGACAGCCATGAAACTGAAGGTCATGGAGCTCAATGCGCCCATCACCGACAAGGGCTACAACTACTCGAACTTCGACCTGGAGAGCAAAGGCTATATCCGTACGGCAGCCGGCAGCATCAACAAGAGCAAGCTGTTTACGATGAGCGACCTGACGCGAAGCGACAGCCTGCGCAATGCCATCCAAACCGACAACGAGTCGCTGCCTTTCATCCAGATTCCCATCAACGAGGCCTATACGGACAAGGCTGGTACGACCTACAACAACTATGGTACGTACATCATCCGCAAATATTACGAGAATCCTGATAACTTCAAGAATTTCAACACCTTCCGCCGCAATGTCTGTCCCGGTATGTTCTTCAAACTGATAGACGGCCAGGGACTGATGGTCGAGGTGGGCTACACACGTCTGCTCGTCTGCTACCACTACCAAAAGGACGGCAAGAAGGTGGATGCCATCAAGTTGTTTGACTCTACCGAGGAGGTGCTGCAGACCACCCAAATCTTGAACGACCAGCTGCGCATCAACCAGTTGGTCAACGAAGACACCTGTACTTTTCTGAAGACGCCGGCAGGCATCTATACCGAGGTGACACTGCCCGTCGAACAGATTAAGAACAACCACGAGAACGACACCATCACGTCAGCCAAGATTGTCTTCAACCGCATGCGTGCGCTGAACAACCTCTCGGAAGTGGTACTGGAAGAACCTACCAACCTGTTGCTCATCGAGCGTGACAGCTTGTACTCGTTCTTCGAGAACAATGGAGTTCCCGACAACATCAGTGGCTATCTGGCCACCTTCAACAGTTCGCTGAAGAGTTACAGTTTCAACAACATTGCTGCCCTCATCAATAAGATGTACAAGAAGCGCGGACAGTCAGCCAATTGGAACAAGGCCGTCCTCATTCCCGTACAGGTGACGACAACCAGTTCTACATCATCCAGCTCTTCGACTACCGTGGCTGGTGTGACCAACGAGATGAATGTCAACAGCGTGCGTCTGGTGGGTGGTGCCAAGAACAAACATACCCCCATCAAGATCAGCGTCATCTATAACAAGAACCGATAACGCCCAGCAAGGATGGCCGACAATTTCCTGGAGAAGCATTACGAGGAGTATGAGGCCCGCAAGGCCGCATACCTCCGCAAGAAGCGCCACCTGCCCAAGAAAGCGCCCCGTCAACTGGAACGACCAGATGACGAGGCGTTATAACATTGACGAGGCGTCAAGATGACACAGATATTCGCCCCTATCCGATAATGGTATAGCGGGCGAATTTCAGTAGCAGCTGTTTGGTTCCGGCATTCTTGAAAGCTACCGTGGCCTTCGTATTCTCTCCACTTCCTTCCACCTTGATGACCGTTCCGACGCCAAAACGCTGATGCTCTATCACATTGCCTTCTTTCAAACCGATATTGCCGATGGCAGACTGGGGCGCTGGTGTCTCCTTGCGAACAGGCACTAAGCGCGGTTTCACATCAGCAATAAACTGCGTGGCAACAGGACGAGGGTTCTGGGGCGTGGGACGCTGACCACTGAACGAAGGTCGTTGACTACTGAACGAAGGTCGTTGACTACTGAACGAAGGATGATGATCACTGAACGAAGGACGCTGACTGCTGAATGATGCGCCGAGGCTTCCCTCAATACGCAACAGCCGCGGGTCTATGTCCTTGATAAAGCGGCTGGGGGTGTCGTATTCCATCTTTCCATAGCGGAAACGGTTTTGTGCACACGTCAGTATGCAGTGTTTCTCTGCACGCGTGATGGCCACATACAGCAGGCGGCGCTCTTCCTCCAGTTCACGCACCGTGTTGATGGACATGGGCGATGGAAAGATATTCTCCTCAAGGCCCACCACGAAAACCGTAGGGAACTCCAGACCTTTGGCAGCATGGACTGTCATCAGCGTCACCTTAGGCTGTTCGGTATCCCCCTCGCTGTCGAGGTCGGTCAACAGGGCGACCTCCTGGAGGAAGTCACTCATCGCCACCTCGTCAGCACGGTCCTCCTCCTTACGGCTTTCCACAAAGTCTTGCATACCGCTGAGGAATTCCTCCAGGTTCTCCTGACGAGACAGGTCCTCGGGATTATTGGAACTGTAGATATCTTTGCTGATGCCACTCTCCACGATGATGCTGTGACCCAGTTCATAGACATCCTCACCGTCCATGCGGGCGGCCCATCCCTCTATCTGTTGCTTGAAGGCCTCTATCTTGTTCAGCGTACCCTTGGTCAGTTGCAGGTCAAAGACGATGGGCTGTTGGATGACCTGCCACAGACTGACGTGATGCCTGTTGGCTGTCTCCACGATTTTCCCCACCGTCGTATCGCCAATGCCACGCGTAGGATAATTGATGATGCGGCGCAGCGCCTCCTCATCATTAGGATTGGTCACCACACGGAAATAGGCTATCACATCCTTGATTTCCTTGCGTTGGTAGAAGGACAGACCGCCATAGATGCGGTACGGGATACCCTCTTTACGCATTTGTTCCTCGAAGGAGCGACTCTGTGCATTCGTACGATAGAGGATGGCGAAGTCGCTGTATTCACCATGTTCCTGACGACGTATGCGCTTGATGTCGTTACACACGATCATCGCCTCCTCCTTATCACTATAGGCAGGTTTCAGTGTGAGGCGCTCACCCTCTTCGTTCTCGCTAAAGACATCCTTGTGAATCTGCCGCGCATTCTTCTTAATCAGACTGTTGGCCGCCTGTACGATGAGTTGTGTGGAACGATAGTTCTGTTCCAACTTAAACAGACGGGTTCCCTCATATTTCTTCTGGAAGTCCAGGATATTGTCAATATTGGCCCCTCGGAAACTGTAGATACTCTGGGCGTCGTCACCCACGACACAGACATGCTGGTGCTCACGGGTCAGTTGCAGGACAATCTCCTGTTGGGCATAATTCGTATCCTGATACTCGTCAACCAGCACATACTGGAAACGCTCGGCATACTTCCTACGCACATCCTCATGGTCATGGAACAGGCGGTAGGTTTGTACCAGCAGGTCGTCGAAGTCCATGGCGTTGGCCTGGTGACAGCGCTCCACATAGCGCACATAGATGGCAGACACCTGGGGGCGCTTGCGTTCCACATCCTCCCGAGCCCACGAACTGACCTGATACTGTTGGGGCATCAGCAGATGGTTCTTGGCCATCGAGATACGGTCGGCGACGCTGGCGGGCTTGTACGTCTTGTCGTCGAGTTGCATCTCCTTGATGATGTTCTTCACCAGCGACCGGGCGTCAGACTGGTCATAAATGGTAAAATTACTGTTGAAGCCGATGCTGCCGGCTTCTGCCCTCAGGATGCGGGCAAAGACCGAGTGGAACGTCCCCATCTGCAGGCGCTGGGCCCGTTCCTGTCCTACCAGGCGGCCAATGCGTTCCTTCATCTCGCGTGCCGCCTTATTGGTGAACGTCAGTGCAAGGATGTTCCATGGTGCCAGCCCCCGTTCCAGCAGATAGGCTATCTTATAGGTCAGCACGCGGGTCTTGCCCGATCCCGCACCGGCTATCACCTGTTGCGGACCGTCGCAATACTCCACGGCCTGGCGCTGGCTGTCGTTCAGTTGTTCTAACATTTAAATCGGCAGTATCAGCGTAAAGCGCGAACCGCCACCCTCGGCAGGTTCATAGGTCAGGTCTCCCTGCAGACGGCGGGCAATCTGACGGGCCACGGTAAGGCCGATGCCCTGACCATCGAAGAACTGGTTCAGCCTCACATAGGGTTCAAAGATACGCTCGGCATCCTCGGGGGCGATACCGGTTCCCGTATCCTCCACGGTGTAGATGGCCTGCATCTTGTCCATATCGACCGCAACCTTGAGGGTCACCGTACCTTCGGTAGTGAATTTCAAGGCGTTGTCCAACAGGTGGGTCAGCGCACGAGAAGCCTTGGCCTCATTGGTGGAGAGCATGGTATAAGAGGCATCATCAGCTACCTGCAGGTCGAACTTCAGATAGGTGACGCTCTCGATGCCAGAAGCCTTGATGGCACTATTGGCTATCTGGGCCACCATGATGTTGTCGGTACGGCTGATGGGCTCCTGGTCTTCCACGTCGTCCAGGTCGGAAATGCCTCCGGCCAGGGCCGCCAACTTGGCGATACCCGTCTCCTGAGACAATTGCTTCAGGCTGGCAATGGTCTTGGCCAGTGCCTCGCTTTTTTTCTGGGCGGCCTGCTTCAGGTGGGTATTCTCCTCCTGCAGGGCGTTGCAGCGACTCTCCAAGGCCTCATTGGCACCCTTCATCTGGTTTCTTTCCTCCTCCATCTTGTCGAAGGCCAGCAAAGCCTGCTCATAACCTTCTCCCACGCTGTCGAAGTTTTTCTCCAGCGCACGATAGTCGTCCAACAACTTCTGCTGCTCATCGACACGTTGCTGGTAGTCTGCCAGCAACTGCTGCTGATCATCACTCTGCTTGTGGGCAGCTTTTATCTGGAAATACAAGGCCACCACCAGTCCTGCGATGATGGCAATGACAACAAGAATTGTTATGGTCATCGTAAAAACGTTTTTTTATTCTGCCTTCTTCTCTACCTTGATAAATTTGGTGAAGCCAGTCATGGCCAGCACCTTGTAAATCTCCGGACTCACATTGGTCATCTTGAACTGACCCTTCTGTTGCATCACGGTACGCATGGTTTTCTGGATGATGCGCAGTCCCGAACTGGCCATATAGACCAGGTCTGAGCAGTCCAGCTCCAGATCCACGCCGCCATCGACGAGAGCGGGCTGGATGTCCTGTTCAAACTGAGTAGCATTCATGGTGTCGATGCGTTCACCAGTCTTAATGATGGTCTTGCCACCTTCTTTCAAGATCTGTGTCATAGTGTGATATTTTATTAGATTAACTTACTTGATAATTTCTTTCTTCATGGTGAGCAGGTTCTTGCCTTCCAGACGCTGGTAGGTCACCTCGTTCATGATGTTCTTGACGATGTAGATGCCCATGCCCCCAATCTCGCGTTCTATGGGGTTGACGTTGGGGTCTGCGTCTTCCTTGAGTGTCGGGTCGAACTCCTTGCCGCTGTCGCAGAGCATGAAGGTCAGTTCCCGACCGTCGCTCTCGGCCAGCAGTTCTATCTCCGCGTCGGAGCCTTCAGGATAAGCATAGAAGATGACGTTGCTTACCATCTCCTCCAGCACCAGGTTGAGGTTCATCTGAAGCTCCATATCGAGATCCAGCTCCTGACCGATTTCCTCTACGAACTCATTGACGCGCTGGAGTTCGGCCACCTGGTTTTTCAGTCGCAGGATCTTTCTCATTATATTTTCAGTTCTTTCATTATCTCGCTCATGCGCTGCAGCGTAGAGATACGCGTAGGCACCAACGGCAGTCGCAGGATATTCTCGATGAATCCCATCTCGTGGAGCATAGCCTTCACGCCGGCGGGGTTGCCATCGACGAAGAGCAGGGAGAACAGGTCCTGGAAACGATGGTGAATCTTGCGGGCGCCATCATATTCGCCACGCATCTGCAGGCGAATCATCTTCGAGAACTCGCGGGGCAGCGCATTGCCGATGACGCTGATGGCACCCACAGCACCACAGCTGACCATCGGGAAGGTCAGGGCATCGTCGCCAGAGAGCACATCAAAGTCAGATGGTCCGTTCTTGATAATCTCGTCCACCTGCTCCAGGTTGCCGGAGGCCTCCTTGATGGCCACGATATTCGGACAGTCGTAAGCCAAACGCACCGAGGTAGCAGCAGTCATGTTGACACCCGTACGTCCGGGGACATTATAAAGTACCACGGGCAGCTTGGTAGCTGCTGCGATGGTTTTGAAATGCTGATAGAGACCTTCCTGAGAAGGTTTGTTGTAGTAAGGACATACACTCAGGATGCCGTCCACACCGCGGAAGTCACCGGTCTTCAGTTCCTCGACGATGGCTGCCGTGTTATAGCCGCCACAGCCCATGAGGATGGGGACACGTCCGCCGACGAGATCGACCACCAAGTCCTTGATCTTCAGTTTTTCCTCCTTGGTCAGCGTGGGAGTCTCGCCTGTTGTGGCGAGGATACAAAAAAAGTCTGCGCCGTTTTTGAGTTGGTACTCAACAAGACGAATGAGCGACTTATAGTCCACTGATCCGTCTTCCTGAAAAGGGGTTATCAGAGCAATCCCTAAACCCTTAAAGATATTATAAGCCATAAAAAAATAAGAATTCTTTATCTTTGTGACTGCAAAGGTACAAAAAAATAATGAGCCCGACAAGAAACGGGCCCATTATTTACACCTTTTTTATACGCGCTCTTTAAGAGATCTTTTTGAGCACCACGGCAGAACGTGCCGGAATATACAGTTTCAGCCACTCCTTATGGTCTTTCACATACTCCGGATCGTAGTTGGTCAGGTGGGTGATGGTGTCATCGGCGAAGCCGTTGCCACCAAACTCCTTGGCATCGGTGTTGAGGACCACCTCATACGAGCCTGCCGGTACCAGGAAGCCATAGTCGGTATAGCTGCGCGTCGGCGAGAAGTTAAACACGAAGACGAGGTCGCCACGCATGTAGCACAGCACCTGGTCGCCGTCGTTATGCCAGATCTCGGTGACGGGAGTGGCCTGGAAGTTCTTCTGCGACTTGATGACCTCCAGCATCTTCTGGTCGAAGTCACCCAGCCAGTGGTAGCAGAGGTCTTTGTTATCGACGAGGCTCCACTGGCGGCGGGCATACTTGTACGACCAGCCGTTACCCTCGCGCGGGAAGTCAATCCACTCGGGATGACCGAACTCATTGCCCATGAAGTTGAGGTAGCCACCGTTGATGGCACCGGCCGTCACCAGGCGGATCATCTTGTGCAAGGCGATACCGCGCTGGGCGATGTCGTTGACGTCTTTCTTGGCGAAGTGCCAGTACATGTCGGCATCGATGAGTCGGAAGATGATGGTCTTGTCGCCCACCAGCGCCTGGTCGTGGCTCTCGCAGTACGAGATAGTCTTCTCGTCGGGACGGCGATTCTTGACCTCCCAGAAGATGCTGCACACGTTGAGGTCCTCGTCGCGCACCTCCTTGATGGTCTTGATCCAGTAGTCGGGGATGTTCATGGCCATACGGTAGTCGAAGCCGTAGCCACCGTCCTCGTACTTAGCAGCCAGTCCGGGCATGCCGCTGACCTCCTCGGCGATGGTGATAGCCTGCGGATTGACCTCGTGGATGAGTTTGTTTGCCAGCGTCAGATAGCAGATGGCGTTGTCGTCCTCATGACCGTTGAAGTAGTCGCCATAGCCTCCGAAGGCCTCGCCCAGACCATGCGAATAGTACAGCATGGAGGTGACGCCGTCGAAGCGGAATCCGTCGAACTTATACTCCTCCAGCCAGTACTTGCAGTTGGAGAGCAGGAAGTGCAGCACGTCGTCCTTGCCGTAGTCGAAGCATAGCGAGTCCCAGGCGGGATGCTCGTGGCGCTCGCCGGGATAGAAGAACTGGTTGGGGTCACCAGCCAGGTTGCCCAGACCTTCCACCTCGTTCTTGACGGCGTGCGAGTGGACGATATCCATGATGACGGCGATACCCATCTTGTGGGCGGTATCAATCATCTCCTTCAGGTCCTCGGGGGTACCGAAACGGCTGCTGGGGGCAAAGAAACTGGAGACATGGTAGCCGAAGCTGCCGTAGTAGGGATGCTCCTGGATGGCCATCACCTGGATGCAGTTGTAGCCGTCCTTCTTGATGCGCGGCAGCACATTCTCGGTGAACTCCTTATAGGTGCCGACCTTCTCGGCATCCTGACTCATACCCACGTGGCACTCATAGATGAGCAGCGGCGACTTGTTGGGCTTGAAGGTCTTCTTCTTCCACACATAGGGCTTCTCGGGGTTCCACACCTGAGCCGAGAATATCTTGGTCTGCTCGTCCTGGACGACGCGGCGGCACCAGGCGGGGATGCGCTCGCCCTCGCCACCGTTCCACTTGACCTTCATCTTGTAGAGCTGACCGTGCTTGAGGGCCTTCTCCGGGAGTTTCAGTTCCCAGTTGCCGGTACCCTCGATGCGCTTGCACTTATACTTGTCTGTCTCCTGCCAGTTATTGAAGTCACCGACGAGGTAGATCTCCGTGGCATTGGGAGCCCACTCGCGGAACACCCAGCCCTTGGCCAGCTTGTGGAGTCCGAAGTAGAGGTGACCGCTGGCAAACTGCGACAGTGTCTGCTTGCCTTTCCGGGTCAGCTGGTCTATCTTCCAGACAGCGTGTTCGTGACGTCCGCGGATGGCGTCCTCAAAGGGTTCCAGCCAGGAGTCGTTCTGTACCAGTCCGATGTGTTTCGGAGCCTCCACCTTCTTGACCACCTTCTTGGCTGTGGTCTTCTTGCCTGTAGCCTTCTTGGCAGGCGTCTTGGCCGTAGTAGTCTTCTTTGTCGTTGCCATATTTTAATTTACTATTTGACAATTTACTATTTGACTATTTACTATTTGACAATTTACTATTTTTGTTCTCAAGCTTTCACCTTGAAGATGGCTTTCTTGATTTCGGGGACACCAGCGATGCAGGGGGCATGGCCGTCCTGCGGGAAGAAGATGGCAAACATGCCTGGGCGGCAGGTCACATAGCAGTCGGCAGCCAGTCCCGGCAACTTGGTGATATCCTTCTCGGCATTATACGCTCCGGGAGGCAGTTCGCGACGGGTCGTATAGCCGAAGGTCTCGGCATCCGTGATGGGAATCTGGATGTCTATCATCTTGTCGTGCGTCTCGATGACGGCCTCGTCGGGGGTCTTGCCCTTGGCCATCTGGATGTTCACGAAGAGGTCCTTGCCCTCAATCTCATACTTACCAGGCTCCACAGCCTCCAGGTCGTTGTTCTCCAGCCATTCCACCACTTTGGCGAACAGCGGGTTTACCGATGCATAGTTTTTCAGGTTTTCCAGTGTGTCGATAATCATAATTACATTATTTTTAAAGTTAAACAATAATTGCTATTCCTGCTGGCGCCGTCCGCGGACGTAGGTGCCGCGGGCTATCACCTTGTTGTTGCGGTCCTTCTCCACAAACGGGCCGTCGCGGCGGTCGTCCACATAGGAGCCCTCGAAGCGCTTGCCGTCCTTGTCCTCCTCGATGGCGGGTCCGTGGCGCTTGTCGTTCTTGAAGTGGCCCCTGAACTTGGAACCGTCCGCATAGCGGGCAATGCCCTCGCCATGCTTCTTGCCGTACTTGAAGCGGCCCTCAAAGGTGTCGCCGTTCTTCATCACCAACTTGCCGCGCCCCTGGGGCTTGTCCTGGTACCACTCGCCGGTATAGGTATTGCCGTTCTTCCAGACCAGCGTGCCCTGTCCCTGCTTGTAGCCACGATGGAACTGTCCCGTATAGCGGTCGCCGTTGGCAAAACGGAAGATGCCCGTTCCCGTGCGCTCGCCATTGACGTAGTCGCCGTCATAGATGTCGCCGTTCTGGAAGCGGTACGTGCCCTTGCCGTTCTGGACGTCGTCCGCCCAGCGACCCAGATAGACGTCGCCGTCGGCATAGTTGAACGTGCCGTAGCCCGAGCGTTTGTTGTCCTTCCAGTGGCCTTCATACGACGAGCCGTCCGTCCAGTGATAGGTACCCGTACCGTTTTTCATGTCGTTGGCCCATTCCCCGTCGTAGTAGGCACCGCCCTTATGCGTATAGCGTCCCTTGCCGTGACGGACGTCCTCTTTCCACTGGCCGTCATACGTGTCGCCGTTATAGTAGTACATGATGCCGTGGCCCTCGCGGTCGTCACGATACCACAGTCCCACGTACTTATTATTATTCTTGTAATAGAAGGTTCCGTAGCCGTGCTGGTGGTCCTGCATCCACTGGCCGTCATACTTCTCGCCGTCGGCAAAGACATAGGTGCCCTGCCCCTGGCGCTTGCCCTTCACATATTCTCCCTCAAAGTAGTCGCCGTCCGGCCACGTCACGCGCCCTTTGCCGTGGGGCTTCCCCGACAGCATCTCTCCCTTGTATTCGCCCCCGTCCTTCAGTCGGCAGGAGCCGAGGACCATCTTCTGGGAGTAGGCGTACAGCGCGCTGGTCAGCAATAGTATAATAATGGTATATCTGGTCTTCATGAAGCCATGTCATTGCAATAACTTCACAAAAGTATGAAAAAAAACTGAGATGACAAAGCGTTTTAAAAATTATTCACTATCTTTGCAGCAAAATATCGAAAAATTATGAAGTTTATAGGAATCATCCCCGCCCGATATGCCTCCACACGTTTTCCCGGCAAGCCTTTGGCCGTGTTGGGTGGCAAGACCGTCATCCAACGTGTTTACGAACAAGCCGCCAGTGTTTTGGAGGAAGCCTATGTGGCTACCGACGACGAGCGCATCCTGCAGGCTGTCGAGGCCTTTGGCGGACGTGCCATCATGACGCGCGCCGACCACAAGAGCGGTACCGACCGCATTGAGGAGGCTGCCGAGAAGATAGGTAACCAGGCCGACGTCATCATCAACATCCAGGGTGACGAGCCTTTCGTACAGCGTAGTCAGCTGGAGACGCTGAAGGGACTCTTCGACGACCCAACCACACAGATCGGTACGCTGGGCAAGCGCTTCGAGAACATGGAGGCCGTGCTGAACCCCAACTCCCCGAAGATTGTCACCGACCAGCGGGGCTTCGCCCTCTATTTCAGCCGTTCCGTCATCCCGTTTGTGCGGGGTCAGGAGCAACCCGTGTGGCTCGACCACTATCCCTTCCTGAAACACCTCGGCCTCTACGCCTATCGCCGCGAGGTGCTGCGCGAGGTCACCCTCCTACCCCAGTCGCCCCTGGAGAAGGCCGAGAGCCTGGAACAGCTGCGCTGGTTGGAGAACGGCTACCGCATCCGCGTGGGTCTCACCGATGTCGAGACTGTCGGCATCGACACCCCCGAGGACCTGCAGCGTGCCGAGCAATTCCTGCAACAGATGAACTGACCTTTAACACATACCGCACTATGAAGAAACGACACATCCTTATGCTCCTTGCACTATTCTGCATGACCACCACCACTTTTGCCAAGGGCAAGACGGTCACCATCCGACTGGCCGAGACCAGCGACGTCCACGGGGCTTTCTTCCCCTACGACTTCATCGAGCGCCGTCCCATGCGGGGCACGATGGCCCGCGTGAGCAGCTACGTGAAGCGCCAGCGCCAACAGTACGGCGAGAACTTCATTCTCCTCGACAATGGCGACATCCTGCAGGGACAGCCCACCTGCTACTACACCAATTATGTGAAGACTGACGAGCCCAACATCGCCGCGGAGGTCATCAACTACATGAAGTTCGACGCCGAGACCTTCGGCAACCACGACGTGGAGACGGGTCACGCCGTCTATGACAAGTGGATCAGCGACGTACAGTGTCCCATGCTGGGCGCCAACATCATCGACCGTAAGACCGGTAAGCCCTACGTGGAGCCTTATATCCTGTTGGAGCGCCAGGGCGTGCGTATCGCCGTGCTGGGCATGATAACCCCCGCCATTCCCAACTGGTTGCAGGAGAAGCTCTGGTCGGGTCTCCACTTCGAGGAGATGGTCGCATGTGCCCGTCAGTGGGTCAAGATCCTGAAGGAACAGGAACATGCCGACGTCATCATCGGCCTCTTCCACAGCGGATGGGACAACGGTATCGTGACTGCCGACTACGAGGAGGACTGTGCCCGGAAGATAGCCGATGAGATGGCCGACTTCGACGTGGTCTTCTTCGGCCACGACCACCGTCCCCGCAACGTCACCATGGCCAATGGCGTCCTCACCCTCGACCCCGCCAACAATGCGCAGAAAGTCGCCGAGGCCACCATCACCCTCACCAAGCGCGGCAAGCACTGGAAAGTCACCCACAAGGAGGGTCAGCTGGTGGATGTCACCACCGAGGAGATAGACCCCGACTTCATGGCACACTTCCAGCCCCAGATAGACCGCATCAACCAGTATGTCAGCCAGAAAATCGGCACCTTCGCCGCCACCATGAAGGCCCGTGACGCCTTCTTCGGCTCCTCGGCGTTCATCGATCTCATCCACCGTCTCCAACTCGCCCATACGAGTGCCGACGTGTCGTTCAACGCGCCTCTGCAGTTCAATACCGAGGTCAAGGCGGGTCCGCTGCTCATGAGCGACATGTTCAAGCTGTACCGCTACGAGAACCACATCTATGTGCTGCGCATGACGGGCGACGAGATACGCCGCCACCTGGAGATGAGCTACGACCTGTGGGTCAACACCATGCAGTCGCCCGACGACCACATCATGCAGCTCAACACCTATGAGGCTTCCGACCAGCAGCGTCTGGGCTTCAAGAACCTCTTCTTCAACTTCGACTCGGCAGCGGGCATCGACTACGAGGTGGACGTCACCAAACCCGACGGACAGAAGGTGCGCATCCTCCAGTTCTCCGACGGACGGCCCTTCGACCCCAACGCCTGGTACCGCGTAGCTATGAACAGCTACCGCGGCAATGGTGGCGGCGAACTGCTGACGCGCGGTGCCGGCATCCCGCTCGACGAACTGCCCAGCCGTATCATGTACGAGAGCCAGATGGACCAGCGCCACTACCTGACGGAATACATCCGCCAGCACCAGACCATCGACCCCAAGCCCCTGGGCAACTGGCGCTTCGTACCCGCCGCATGGACTGAGCCTGCCATTGCTCGCGACCGCAAACTGCTGTTCCCGTAACTCATCACTTATCACTCATCACTTATCACTCATCACTTATCACTCTACAATGAAGTATTTCGTATTCTGCAAGAGTGACCTTATATTAGAAAAGGTGGGCGACCAGTATCAGATACCTACTGAGCCGCCCACCGACCTGAAGCCGTGGACGACGGTATTGGACGTCGCCGGTGCCAAGGCGTGGCGCATCGAGTCGCCCCTCCTCATTCCTCCCTCCACACTCCTCCCTCCTCACTCCACACTCCACACTCCTCGAAAATCACTCCACACTCCTCGAAAATCACTCCTCGAGATGTGCCCCCTGCGCCAGTCGTACTACAAGCTGTCTGACGACGACTACCGCCTGGCCGGCAAGTGCCACGAGCTGCTCTATTGGGACCAGAACACCAAGTTTTGCGGCGTCTGTGGAGGTCCCATGCGCTTCGACACCGCCATCTCGAAGAAGTGCGAGCACTGCGGCAAGGAGGTGTGGCCCCAACTGGCCACGGCCGTCATCGTACTCATCCGTCGCCAGGCGAAGCATCCGGACGGTACGCCAGCTAACCATAGCGAGGTATTATTGGTCCATGCCAACAGTTTCCGCGACGACCACTACGGACTGGTGGCAGGCTTTGTCGAGACGGGCGAGACCCTGGAGGAGGCCGTCTATCGGGAGGTTCAGGAGGAGACGGGACTCCATATCCATAACCTACGCTACTTCGGTTCACAGCCATGGCCCTACCCCTGCGGACTCATGGTCGGCTTCACGGCCGACTACGACCATGGTCAGATCCACCTGCAGCGCTCCGAACTGTCCAAGGGTGCCTGGTTTGACGCCCGTCACCTGCCCCATATCCCCGAACCGCTCAGCATTGCCCGTCAACTGCTTGACGCCTGGTTGGCGGAGGAAGGAGTGACACTATGAGGCACCGCCGTCCATGGACTGTCCTCCTCGACACGGTGGTACTGCTCATCGTCGTCGTACTCTTCCCCCTCTGTCCGCTGACACCCTACCATCCCTACCATCCCCCGCACATCGGCGACAAGATCCTTGTCCGCTACCAGCCGGCACTGACCAGCGACGAGTTGGAACAGCAGCTTACCCTGGTCGAGAAGGAACGTGAGGAGATGCGCTACTACCTGCGCATCCATAATGTCACAGACGAGGGCTACAACGATGTGGCACGCTATAACGAGCGACTCCAGCAGGAATACCGCCTGCTGACGCGCCGGACGGAGCACGCGCATACCGTCTCGCGAGACACCATCCCCGCCAAGCACCGTCCCCTGATAGCCGTCAAGATCTGGGGCGGTCACTGGAAGGCGGGCCACTTCACCAGGAGTGCCCTCTTCGGCCCGGGCATCACGCGCGACAGCCTGGGACGCATCGTCAGCGCCGTCTGGCGCGCCGACACCGTGGTCAGCGCCATCCGTCAGGACTCCATAGGCATCTACCGCGGACAGATGAACCGCCACCTGCAGGCCTCGGGATTTGGCGTCATGGACCATTGGGACGGTTGTCACCAGGAAGGTTTCTGGAAGGAAGACCGACTGAACGGCTTTGCCTTCGACTCCTCGCCGCTCCACCAGCTGCGTACGGGCGAATGGAAGGCTGGACGCTTCCTGGGCGAGCGGCTGCGCTATACCAACGAGCGCATCTACGGCATCGACATCTCGCGTCACCAGCACGAGAAGGGTCGCAAGACCTTCAGCATCAACTGGAACAAGCTGCGCATCACCTCCTTGGGCAAACGCCACGCGACGGAGGGGCGCACCTTCCCCGTCTCGTTCGTCTATATCAAGGCCACCGAGGGTACCACCGTCCGCAACCGCTATTACAAGATAGACTATCTGCAGGCCCTGCGCGCCAAGGTGCATGTCGGTGCGTACCACTTTTTCTCGCTGACCTCTACGGCGACGGCCCAGGCCGACTTCTTCCTGCGCCATGCCGGCATCCGCCGTGCCGACTTCCCGCCGGTTCTCGACGTGGAGCCCAGCGATGCCCAGATAGCCAAGATTGGGGGTAGCGACGTACTCATGCGCCGCATCCGTACCTTCCTCAGCATCGTCGAGGAGCGTACCGGCAAGCGTCCCATCCTCTATGTCAGTCAGATGTTTATCAACCGTCACATGCAGAACGCCCAGGACATCAAGCAACGCTACAACATCTGGATAGCGCGCTACAGCCAGTACAAGCCCGATGTCAAACTGGTCTATTGGCAACTGTGTCCCGACGGTCGTGTGGACGGCATCACGGGCGATGTCGATATCAACGTCTTCAACGGCTACCAGTCCCAGTTCGACGACTTCGTCAACACCGGATTTTACAAATAGCTCTCACCCCACGGGATTTTACAGATAGAAGTCACGGGTGAGCTGCTGATAAGCGGCATCACCGATGGTCAGCGACTCCTCCAGGCGCTGACACGGGTGTTTCCTGAACGACAACAGATAGCGCTTGGCGGGTTTACGGTCTGTCGTCCGCACCGCACAGACCCTGCTGGGGAAGAACCCCACAAACGTCGCCTCGTCCTCCATGCGCCGCCGGTAGTCGAAAGGCACCACCACGCTGAGTTCCCCCTCGTCGCCGAGCAGACGATAGGCCGATTGCATCAGTTCCTGATAGGTCAACGTCACGGCGTGCCGCGCGATATTCCTTTGACTATCGGGCGCATGCATCGCATCCACGAAAAACGGCGGATTACTCACGATGGCGTCATATTCTCCCTGGTGTTCCTGCACCGCTTCGTGTCGCACCGTCACCCGCCTGGCAAAGGGCGACAGCGCCACGTTCTCACGGGCCTGATGCACGGCACCCTCGTCAATGTCGAGGGCCGTTACCACAGCTTCCGGAAACCTTTGTGCCATCATCAGCGCCACGACGCCCGTTCCCGTTCCTACGTCCAGCACGCGCCGTCCGCCCTGCGCCCATGCGCCCAACAGCACCCCGTCGGTTCCCACCTTCATGGCACATCCCTCCTGCCGTATCTCAAACTGCCGGAAACTGAACATCTGATGCCGTCTTTCTACGATGATAATGTTTATAACAACTGTTTTGCGGGAATACGTTCAATCGTCTCACCGTCAGAAGACACGATAATATCTTCACCACGAAGTGCTTTCTCCTCCAGCATTCGCTTTTCTGCAATCTGGAGTCCATCTTCCAATTTGCGAGTAAATTCTTTTATCTCTTTATTTGACATAAGCCTTCATCTTTTCATATAATTGATGATCATATATCTCAATATCAGCATCCTTACCACCTATAGCAATCTTTTTACGAGGTGTTTCACTGTTGTCAAATATCGCCCAATAGTCAACTTCACCCATAAACAACTTGAAGAGATTGCTGATGCCTGCCTCGTATCGTCTTCTTGCTATGGGTTCTGGGATGTTATGTCCCCCCTTTGCGACACGCTCTGCTATACGTTGCAGCGCCAGATTGGGAGAGTTCAGCCAAAAGAACAGGAGCCGGACAGTATAGCCTTGAGTTTGTGCCCTGCGAACCAAATTGACATACGACTTTGTGGCAAGGGTTGTCTCTATGGAGAACGATTCGTTGCGTCTCAACAGTTCCTCAATACGACTCAACATCAGACGGCCTGCCTCAATAGCCACACTCTCAGGATTGAACGGCGACAAGCCACGTGCAATCTCATCAGCATTGACAAACTCCCTACAATCTAATATTTCTGGCAAGACGGTATATGAAGCCGTTGTCTTACCGGCTCCGTTGCAACCGCTGATGATATATAGGTTCTTTGCCATATTCGTTGCAAAGATACATATTATTATTGAAAGTGCCATACTTTTTGAGCAAAAACTATAAATTACAGGTCGTTGTCGTGGAATTCTCTTTAACGGTTTTCAGATTCTCTTTAACAGATTTTTCTGTATTAGGCTTTCTTTTGTTTTTCTATTGCAAAGGTACAGCTTTTTTAGGCGTCGCGCAAATTATGAAGGCAAAACCCTACATTTTTAAGGGGTATTTTTCGGGCTAATTTTGCAGAAAAAAAACTGAGGAGATTTTGACTTTTGACGTTTTGACGTTTTGACGTTTTGATGTTTTCAATTTTGTAAATACGAAACCAATGATTATATATAATATATATATTATATATAATCATTAAAATATATTAATAGAATTTTATTCTCTTTCCCTTCCTTGCCAGTCCCCTCATCAAAATCATCGCCAATGAAATAAAAATATATCAAAACGTCAAAACGTCAAAACGTCAAAACGTTGATTTTGGGAGAAAAAACTTTTTGACTTTTGTTTTGCTGTTTCCTGATTTTTCATTATCTTTGCCGACAGATTAAAATAAGTAATCGAAGCTAACCATGCACAATCTGCTACATAATCGGCTGACCGAGAAGACGAATGCACATGTGCATCCATGACGTGTGAACCCAGTCTGTCGTCTCTTGAAAGTAAAGTCAAGGACGACTACAAGGCCCCCAAAGAAAACGAGAGTTACCTCCTGAAGATTAAGGATTTTTTGAAAAAGTATTATCATTAATCCTGCAAGACGGAACTATTAAATGAATAAGAAAATCGCCCGTGGGAAAAATCCTGCGGGCGATTTGATGGTGAGGAAGAAGCGGTTATTTCGCGGACGAGGTAAGTCCCAGCTTATTTATGACGGCCTCCGTCAAACCGGTGGTCATGCGGACAGCGTCGCCCTCATGCATCTCGAATTTGCCGAGGTAGTTGATGTAGTTCCAGCCTCTTTGAACCTTATCCTTGAAACCTGCCCCTTGAAAACTACCCAGATGAGCACCGCTAAAGTATGCATAGGGGTTTTGTCCTACCACATAGACGTCTTGCGAGCCGTCGTCATAGACGTTTGTCAACTTTCCGGAGACTTCCAAGCCTATAGGATAGCTCGTCTCATCATCTAAGTTCTGGACGTTACCGGGCTCGATCATGCGTACGCCAACGAAGCCCTTGTTGCTCTTCTCGCCCTGATAGGCGACCGATTTTTTCCACGAGGTACCCGTCACAGTTTCGACCTGGAGGGCGCCGGCAGCATCGTAGTAGCAAACCTTGAGCGGGAAGACCTGTACATACTGGGCGCTCTCGGCACTCTGTGTGAAGGTGATATCCCACGTGCTGGTTTTCAGCGTCTTGGTAACGGAGGGCGGGGGTGCGGGAGAGTCGTCGTCACTGCCACAAGAAGCCAGTGTGAGACTCATCAGTGCCATGCAAGCCATTGCGGCTGCGTACTTCATCATTTTTTTCATGTCAATTGGTTTTTGGGTTATTGAATTGATTTTCGGCTGCAAAGATAGGGAAAAAAAACATGATAAGCAAAGAAAAAGCCATTTTTTTACACGCTAACGCGCGCAAAAAATAAAAATTCCGTTAATATCCTGCGCGAAACGTTGGATATATCGGGATTTTTTTGTACCTTTGCAGGCTGATTATGGAAGAGAAGATTACTATGTACATGGATAATAAGAAAGGAGCATTTTCTATGATTGCCGACGTAGAAGGCGACTATAGCGACCTGACGCAGATGGAAATGCCCGATGCGCTGCCCATTCTGGCAGTCAGAAACCTCGTATTGTTCCCTGGTGTGGTGTCACCCATCCTCATTGGCCGCGACTCGAGCATGACGCTGATCCGCAAGGCCGAGAAGCAAGACGGACTCATCGGCGTGGTCTGTCAGCGTGACCCCGAGGTGGAACAACCCATCCGCGGCGACCTGCACGACATTGGCGTCTATGCCAAGGTGCTGAAGACGCTGACGTTGCCCAACGGCAACCTGACGGCCATCGTTCAGGGTCTGGGACGTCTGCACCTGCTGGACCTCACGAAATACAAGCCCTATCTGATAGGCCACGTCTCCCCAGCCCCCGAGGAGGAGCCCGACGCCCGGGACATGGAGTTCCGCACGGGTATAGAAGACCTGCGCAACCAGACGACAGAGTATATCCGCATGAGCGACGACATCCCCGAGGAGGCGTCGTTTGCCATCAAGAACGTAGGCAACAACATCATGGCGCTGAACTTCATCTGCTCGAACATGCCGTTCTCTATCAAGGAGAAGATGGCCCTGCTGCAGATGGACTCCATCAAGGAGCGCCTGTTCAACACCATGCGTATCGTCAACCGCGAGATCAACCTGCAGACGCTGAAACTCGACATCCGCAACAAGACGCGTGACGACATCGACGAACAGCAGCGCAACTACTTCCTGCAGCAGCAGATCAAGAACCTGCAGGCCGAGATGGGTAACGAGAGTACCCCCGAGAAGAAGGACCTCCTGGAGAAGGCCCGCAAGAAGAAATGGCCCGAGGAGGTGGCACGGTTCTTCCAGAAGGAGCTGGAGAAGCTGGACCAGGTAAACCAGAACTCGCCCGACTTCAATGTGCAGTTGACCTACCTGCAGACGCTGGTGGGACTGCCCTGGGGTGAATATACGAAGGACGACCTGAACCTGCAGCGCGCCCAGAAGATACTGGACCGCGACCATTACGGCATGGAGAAGGTCAAGGAGCGCATCCTGGAGTACATTGCCGTACTCTCGCTGAGAGGCGACCTGAAGTCACCCATCCTCTGCCTGTACGGTCCTCCGGGAGTCGGTAAGACCTCGCTGGGCAAGTCGATTGCCGACGCCCTGAAGCGCAAATACGTCCGCGTATCGCTGGGCGGTCTGCACGACGAGGCCGAGATCCGCGGTCACCGCCGCACCTACATCGGTGCCATGCCCGGCCGCATCATCAAGAACATCCAGAAGGCTGGCTCCAGCAATCCGGTCTTCATCCTCGACGAGATAGACAAGGTGACGCAGAACACCCATAACGGCGACCCCGCCAGTGCCCTGCTGGAAGTGCTGGACCCCGAGCAGAACGGAGCGTTCCACGACAACTACCTGGACGTCGATTACGACCTGTCGAAGGTGTTGTTCATCGCCACCGCCAACAACCTGGGCACCATTCCCCGTCCCCTACTCGACCGCATGGAAGTCATCGAGGTCTCGGGATACATCACCGAGGAGAAACTGGAGATTGCCAAGCGCCACCTGGTGCCCAAGGAGAAGGAGAACACCGGACTGGCCGGCAAGACGCCCACCTTCAACAAGGCCGCCCTGGAGAAAATCATCGAGCAATACACCCGCGAGAGCGGTGTGCGCCAGTTGGAGAAGCAGATCAACAAGGCCCTGCGCAAGATGGCTTTCAAGAAGGCCGAGGCCGGCGTGCTGCCCTACGACAAGATCACGCCCACGGAGATTGAGGACCTGCTGGGCAAGCCACCCTTCTACCGCGACATCTACCAGGGTAACGCCTATGCCGGCGTCGTCACCGGACTGGCCTGGACCAGCGTGGGCGGCGAGATTCTGTTCATCGAGACCTCGCTGTCGAAGGGCAAGGCCGGCAAACTGACGCTGACAGGCAACCTGGGCGACGTCATGAAGGAGTCGGCAGTGATCGCCCTGGAGTATGTCAAGGCCCATGTCGATACGCTGGGCATCGACTACCGCATCTTCGACCACTGGAATATCCACATCCACGTGCCCGAGGGTGCCACGCCGAAGGACGGTCCCTCGGCAGGCATCACCATCGCCACGTCCATCGCCTCGGCACTGACCCAGCGTAAGGTGCGCAAGAACACAGCGATGACGGGTGAGATTACGTTGCGCGGAAAGGTGCTGCCCGTAGGAGGCATCAAGGAGAAAATCCTTGCCGCCAAGCGTGCCGGCATCACCGACATCGTCATGTGCAAGGAGAACGAGAAGGACATCAATGAGATTCCCGACATGTATCTGAAGGGCGTCACGTTCCACTATGTCGAGAACGTGCAGGACGTCTGGCGCTTCGCACTGACGGACGAGATCGTGGAGCACCCGATGGACTTCACCATCCCGGAAGAAGAAAAGGACAAGAAATGACGTTTGAAGTTCAACATACCGACCCGTACAGTAGCGCCCGCTCAGGACTGATTACCACCGCCCACGGTCCCATCAAGACACCTATCTTCATGCCGGTGGGTACGGTGGGCAGCGTGAAGGGCGTCCACTTCTCGGAACTCAGGGAACAGGTGAAGGCACAGATCATCCTGGGCAACACGTACCACCTCTACCTGCGTCCGGGCCTCGACATCCTGCGCAAGGCCGGCGGACTACACAAGTTCAACACATGGGACCGCCCCATCCTGACGGACTCGGGCGGTTTCCAGGTCTTCTCGCTGACGGGCATCCGCAAACTGAAGGAGGAAGGCTGTGAGTTCCGCTCGCACATCGACGGCTCGAAGCACGTGTTCACCCCCGAGAACGTGATGGATACCGAGCGCGTCATCGGCGCCGACATCATGATGGCGTTCGACGAGTGTCCCCCAGGACAGAGCGACTACCAGTACGCCAAGAACTCGCTGCGCCTGACACAGCGGTGGCTGGAGCGCTGCGTGAAACGCTTCAACGAGACGGAACCCCTGTACGGCTACAACCAGACGCTGTTTCCCATCGTCCAGGGCTGTTCCTATAAAGACCTGCGCCAGGACGCCGCCAAGCACGTCTGCGACACGCTGGGCCAGTTGAATGACGGCGGTGGCGCCTCCATTGGCGGACTGGCCGTCGGCGAACCCACCGAGGTGATGTACGAGATGATTGAGGTGGTCAACGACATCCTGCCCAAGGACCGTCCCCGCTACCTGATGGGTGTCGGTACGCCGCAGAACATCCTGGAGGGCATCGAGCGCGGCATCGATATGTTCGACTGCGTGATGCCGACGCGCAACGGGCGTAACGCCATGCTGTTCACCTACGAGGGAACCATGAACATGAGGAACAAGAAGTGGGAGGACGACTTCTCACCCATCGACCCCGAGGGCTGCGACATCGACCGCATCCACTCGAAGGCCTACCTGCACCACCTGTTCAAGGCCCAGGAGCTGCTGGCCATGCAGATTGCCAGCATCCATAACCTGGCGTTCTACCTCCGACTGGTCGGCGACGCCCGCCAACACATCGAACAGGGCGACTTCACGCAGTGGAAGCGCTCGGTGATCGACAACTTAGGACGCAGGAGATGAAACATTCAGTGAAAGACATATTGGCCAAGGCAAGGCACTGGACAAAGACGGCGTGGCAGTCGCGGTATAATCCGCTGAGCCACGTCAAGCGGATGGACTGGTACATCATCAACAAGTTCATCGGCACCTACGTCTATAGCATCGTACTCATCATCTCCATCAGCATCGTCTTTGACGTCAACGAGAACCTGGCGAAGTTTGCCACCAACAACGCGCCCCTCAGGGCTATCGTCTTCGACTACTACGCCAATTTCGTCCCCTACTTCGCCAACCTCTTCTCACCGCTGTTCGTCTTCATCGCCGTCATCTTCTTTACCTCGAAGCTGGCAGGCAACTCGGAGATTATCGCCATGCTGGCCTGCGGCATGAGTTTCAAGCGACTGATGAGGCCCTACCTCATCTCGGCAGCACTCATCGCACTGCTGAACTTCTACCTCGGCTCGTACGTCATTCCGAAAGGTACCGTGGTGCGTCACGACTTCGAGTCGCTCTACAAGAACAACAAGAAAACCACCTCAGCCTCGAACATCCAGCTGATGGTCGATAAGGGTGTGGTGGCCTACATCTCACAATACGACGACCTCCGCAAGACGGGCTATGGCTTTGCGCTCTACCAGTTTGAGAACAAGAAGATGGTCAGCCAACTCAATGCCAACGTCATCCAGTATGACACCATCGCCGAGGAGCGTTACCACTGGAAGGCACTGAACTGGAAGATACGCACGCTGAGGGGCATGCGCGAACAGGTCACCAGTGGCTACGAACTCGACACGCTCATCCAGATGGAGCCCATGGACCTGGTGTTCTCAAGTGGTCAGCAGGAGACCTTCACGTCGCCCGAACTGAAGCGTTACATCTCCAAGCAGCAGCAGCGCGGCTCGTCGAACGTCGTACAGTATGAGGTGGAATACCACAAGCGCATAGCCACCTCGTTTGCCTCGTTCATCCTGACCATCATCGGCGTCTCGCTGTCGTCGCGCAAGCGCAAGGGCGGCATGGGCATGTACCTGGGTATCGGTCTGGCGCTGTCGTTCACCTACATCCTGCTGCAGACCATCAGCGCTACCTTCGCCATCAATGCCGACACGCCACCCATCCTGGCAGCATGGATTCCCAACATCCTGTACGCCTTCATCGCGTACTATTGCTATAAGCAAGCACCGAACTAGATGAAAGATGAAAGATGAAAAATGAAAGATTAAAAATTAAAAATTAAAAAATTTGAGTTAAGTGACTTTTGAAGAAACATATTTGAACGATAACATCCTCGATGCGCTCTACGACATGCACTTCGAGGAGATGACACCCATCCAGGAGCGGTGCATTCCCGAGATTCTGGACGGTCGCGACCTCATCGGTGTGGCACAGACCGGTACCGGCAAGACAGCAGCCTACCTGCTGCCCATCCTGTCGATGCTCGACGACGGCGGGTTTCCCAAGGATGCCGTCAACTGCATCATCATGTCTCCCACACGAGAACTGGCCCAGCAGATAGACCAGGCTATGCAGGGCTTTGGCTACTACCTGGACGGCATCTCGAGTGTCGCCGTCTATGGAGGCAACGACGGGAGCCGCTTCGACCAGGAGACCAAGGGCCTGAAGATGGGCGCCGACGTCATCATCGCTACCCCGGGACGCCTGCTCTCGCATATCCGCATGGGGCATCTGGACCTGTCGCGCCTCTCGTTCTTCGTGCTCGACGAGGCCGACCGCATGCTGGACATGGGTTTCTCGGACGACATCCTGTCAATCGCCAAGATGTTGCCCGAAGACCACCAGACCATCATGTTCTCGGCCACGATGCCCGACAAGATACAGCAGCTCGCGCGTACCTTATTAATTAATCCTGCGGAGGTCAAGATTGCGGTCTCCAAACCCGCCGAGAAAATCCAACAGTCGGCCTACGTCTGCTATGAGCCCCAGAAACTGGGCATCATCCGCCACCTGTTCAAAACAGGCGAACTGCAGCGCGTCATCATCTTCTCGGGCAAGAAAGACAAGGTCAAGGACATCACCCGTGAGCTGAGACACATGAAGATCAACTGCGCACCCATGCACAGCGACCTGACACAGGCCGAGCGCGACGACGTGATGTACCGCTTCAAGACTGGCAAGGTCGATGTGCTGGTAGCCACCGACATCGTGGCCCGCGGCATAGACATCGACGACATCCTCATGGTCATCAACTATGACGTGCCCCACGACGCCGAGGACTACGTCCACCGCATCGGCCGTACGGCACGTGCCCAGCGCGACGGCGTAGCCATCACCTTCGTCGCGGAGGCTGACATGCGCTACTTCTCGGACATCGAGCGGTTCCTGGAGCGCGACATCCAGAAGAACGCGCTACCCGAAGGACTGGGCGAGGGTCCGGAGTATCGACCCTCGGCACCTCGCAAGAGTTCACGTGGACGCGGAGGCCACGCCAGCAACGGCAGACGCCGCGGCAAGGGAGGTAACCAGGGCGGTAAATCCAGACGTCACGGCCACCGTCACGGGAAGAAAAGCGACAAGCCACAGAGTGGTTCATAATAAATGTTAAATATGCAAAGACGTAGAACAACGTATTGTTTTTTTTCGTAACTTTGCACCGCTTTTAAAGGTATTATTTTGTGCACACCACTGACTTCCAGTCAGTTAGAAAGATTTTAAGGAGTAACACATGAGACAACTAAAGATTCAGAAGAGTATTACGAATCGTTCCAGCGAGGCACTCGACAAGTACCTCGTAGAGATAGGTCGCGCCCCACTGATCAGCATCGATGAGGAAATCGAACTGGCTCAGAAGATACGCAAGGGCGGTCCTGAGGGCGAGCGCGCCAAGGACAAACTGGTCACGGCCAATCTGCGTTTCGTAGTCTCCGTCGCCAAGCAGTACCAGCATCAGGGACTGACGCTGACTGACCTGATCGACGAGGGTAACATCGGCCTCATCAAGGCCGCACAGAAATTTGACGAGACACGTGGTTTCAAATTCATCTCATACGCCGTATGGTGGATTCGTCAGTCCATCCTGCAGGCCATTGCCGAACAGAGCCGCATTGTCCGTCTGCCCCTGAACCAGGTAGGCAGTCTCAACAAGATCAGCCACGAGATCAACCGCTTCGAGCAGGAGTTCCAGCGCCACCCGTCGGTATCGGAGCTCAGTGACGCCACCAACATGGACGAGGAGAAAATCGCCCAGTCCATGCAGGCCGACAGCCACCACGTCTCCATCGACGCCCCCTTCCAGGACGGCGAGGACAACTGCATGCTCGACGTGATGGCCTCGGGCGACGACTCACGCACCGACCGTCAGGTGGACCACGAGTCGATGGCCCAGGAGTTGAACTCCGTACTCCAGAAGGTGCTGAAAGAGCGTGAGATCACCATCATCCGCGAGTGCTTCGGCATCGGCTGCCACGAGAAGGGCCTCGAGGAGATTGGCGACCAGCTGGGGCTGACCCGTGAGCGCGTGCGCCAGATTCGCGAGAAGAGCATCGCCAAACTGCGCGACTCGGGCAATGCACGTATTCTGATGAAATATTTAGGCTAATTGTTTTGCGGCTCCAGATTTTTTTTGTACTTTTGGGGTCGTGAATCATCTACAGCATATCCTACTACTGATGCTGGGCATGATAGCACTCATGCCCAGCATCAGTTTTTCACGAGACCGTCAACGGGACTCGCTGACCATCTGTCGTATCTGGGAGTTCCAGGAACGCTATGCGCAGATGCCTCACGACACGGCGACGAACGTCTATATGGTCTATAGCTATGACGCCAAACGGCGCAACGCCCTGCTCTATATCGTACCCACCATGTACCGCATAGCCAGGGGCGAGCGCGCTCATATCGGCGAGTCGTATAACAAGGTGCAACTGCATAGCGTCAACGACTTCGACGTCCACCGGCAGGTGGTGAGCGGCACCATCCCCCATCATGCCAGCGTGATGCCCACCATCAAGGCGATGGCGATGCCTAACCTCTATGGCATCCAGCTGTTCCGCGACCGTCTGCTGTCGCCGTTCCACCGTTCCAACCGCTTTTTCTATAAGTACCGCGTCAGCTATGCCGGTCACCGCGCATACGTCTATTTCCGTCCGCGCAGCGGCAATACCCAGTTGGTCAAGGGCGTCGCCGAGATAGACCCCGTCACGGGGCGCATCATTTCGACATCGTTCAAGGGCTACTACGACATGATAGGCTTCCACGTCAACGTGAGCATGGACGAGAAGCACCCTCACAGCATCATCCCCGTAGAGTGCGCTAACGACGTGACGTTCAAGTTCCTGGGCAACCACATCGATGCGACGCTCCATGGGTTCTACAACCAGCCAACCACCCTCCCCGACTCGATCCACAACTATGCCAACGACACGCTGATGGCTTCGCTGCGCGCCGTACCGCTGACAGCCTACCAGCGGGAGCTCTATACGCAGCACGAAATCCAGGAGCAGCTGAGAGAAAAGAAGGAGGAGCAGCGCGACAGCACCGAGGAGCGCTACATCCAGATCAAGGACAAGGCCTGGGACATCATCGGAGAACACCTCATCAACAGCACTACGGCAACGGCAGGAGCCACCTCGGTCTATGTGTCGCCGCTGTTCAACCCGCTCTACATGAGCTACAGCTCCAGCAAGGGCATCTCCTACAAGCTGCGGCTGGGCATGCAGTATAACTGGGACAACCACCACTTTCTGTCGTTCAGTCCTGAGATGGGTTACAGTTTCAAGGTCGATCAGCTCTACTACTCGCTGCCCCTGCGCATGACCTACAATCCCCATCGCAACGGATTTACCGAACTGGTCGTAGCCAACGGCAACAGAACCTCCAACGCCCTGCTCTACGACGACTACCAAAAGGCGATGGGCGAGAATGCCAGCATGCCTTACTTCAAGGACTCCTACATCCAGATGTACAACAACATCAGGGCCTTCAAATGGTTGGAGATTGTGACTGGTCTTATCTACCACAGACGCTGGTCATCCGACATACCGCTCATGCAAGAGGCGGGACTGCCCTACGAATACCGCAGTTTCGCGCCCCAGTTCACCATACGCGTGACACCCTGGAGCAATGGTCCCACGCTGGCTGCCAACTACGAACAGAGCATCTCGAACCTGTTCCGCTCCAACCTGCGCTACGAGCGCTGGGAGTTCGACGGCGTCTATAAGCACATCTCCAAGGGCGTACGCATCTTCAATTTCCGAGTGGGTACGGGATTCTATACACAGCGCAGCACCGACTACTTCGTGGACTTCTCCAACTTCCGCGACAACAACCTGCCATCAGGTTGGGAAGACGACTGGAGCGGACAGTTCCAGATGGCCGACAGCCGGTGGTATAACGAGTCTAACTACTACCTCCGCGGACACGTCTCCTACGACTCACCGCTCGTCATGCTCTCCTGGTTGCCATTCGTGGGTAACATGGTGGAGACGGAGCGTATCTATCTCAGTGCCCTGAGCATCAAGCACACGCGACCGTACATCGAACTGGGCTACGGCTTCCGCACACGCTTCTTCTCCACGGGTCTCTTTGCCGGGTTCCTCGGCAAGCAGTACCACTCCTTCAGCTGTAAATTCACCTTTGAACTGTTCCGCAGATGGTAAAGCCCCTCACCGTTTACAAGGCCAGTGCAGGTTCCGGCAAGACCTTCACGCTGGCAGTAGAATACATCAAGTTGCTCGTCAACAACCCCACGAGCTATCGTAACATCCTGGCGGTGACGTTTACCAACAAGGCCACCGAGGAGATGAAGATGCGCATCCTCAGCCAACTCTACGGCATCAGTCGCGGACTCCCTGACTCCAACAGTTATCTGCAGCGCCTGCGCGAGGAGACGGCGCTGTCCGACGACATCATCCGCGAGCGTGCCGCGACAGCACTCCAGCTGTTGCTCCACAACTACGACTACTTCCGCGTAGAGACCATCGACTCGTTCTTCCAGAGCGTGCTGCGCAATCTGGCCCGCGAACTCGACCTGACGGCCAACCTGCGTATCAGTCTCAACGACGCCCAGGTAGAGGAACAGGCCGTTGACCAGCTCATCGACTCGCTGACCCATCAGGACGCCATGCTCCAGTGGCTGCTCAGCTACATCATGGAGCGTATCAGCGACGACCATTCCTGGAACATCGTCAGTCAGGTGAAGAAGTTCGGCAAGACCATCTTCCGCGACTATTACAAAGAACACAGCAAGGCCATCAGCCAGAAGATGCAGGAGCCCCATTTCGTCGAGCGCTATACCAAGGAGCTGCGGGAGATCCGCGCCAACGCCAAGGAGCGCATGAAGACGCTGGCCGACACCTTCTTCGAAGCCCTGGAGGCCGAACATCTCGATGCCGGCAGTCTGGCCTACGGAACGAAAGGTGTGGCGGGTTTCTTCCTCAAGTTGCGCGACGGCATCATGGACGAGAGCATCATGGGTGGACGTGTAGCGGAGTGCATGGTTGACGCCACGAAATGGTACAGCAAGAAGAGCGACCAGGCCGACGTCATCCACAACCTGGCTGAGACGACGCTCATCCCCCTGCTGCGCCAGGCCACCGAGGAGCGTGAACGTCAGTACCGACTCTACCAGTCGGCAGACCTCACGTTACGCAACCTCAGCCAGTTGCGCCTGCTGGGCAGCATCCAACAGAAGGTGCACAGCCTCAACGAGGAGGCCAACCGCTTCCTGCTCAGCGACACCCAGCAACTGCTCCATGCCCTCATCCAGGACAGCGACTCGCCATTCATCTTCGAGAAGATTGGTACCCAACTGGAACACGTGATGATTGACGAGTTTCAGGACACCAGCACCGTCCAGTGGCAGAACTTCAAGGTACTCCTCCAGGAGTGCATGAGTCGTCAGGGTGCCGGAAACCTGATCGTGGGCGACGTCAAGCAGAGCATCTACCGCTGGCGCTCCGGCGACTGGAAACTGCTGAACAACATCGAGGAGCAGTTTCCGCACCCCGAGGCGTCACTCGACATCCGTCCGCTGGAGGTCAACTGGCGCTCGTCACGCCACATCATCGAATTTAACAACGCCTTCTTCCTGGAGGCGGCACGCCAGGAAGGCGCCGAACAGCAGGAGGAGTATCCTGAAGGAGCGCGCCAACTACTCCACGCCTATGCCGACGTCGCCCAGCAGATTCCCGAAGGGCGCAGTGCCACGGGTTATGTCAACATCAGCCTGCTGCCTGACGACGACTATCAGGAACAGACCCTGCAACGGCTGGCCGACACGGTGAGCCAACTCCTGGCGGAAGGGGCGTCGCAGAACGACATCGCCATTCTGGTACGCGTCAACAAGTATATTCCACTCATCGCCGACTACTTCGGCACCCGTCTGCCCGACGTCCAGCTGGTCAGCGACGAGGCCTTCCGCCTCGACGCCTCGGTATCGGCCTGTCTGCTCATCCAGGCCCTGCACCTGCTGACCCACCCTGACGACCTGCTGGCCAAGGCCACCATCGTTAAACTCTACCACCGCTCTGTGCTCGGCGAGCAAATGGCCGAGAGCGACCTGCTCATCAAGGACCGTCCGCTGGACAGCCTGCTGCCCGAGGATTATGTCACGCGGCGCGAGGAACTGCTCCACATGCCGCTCTACGAACTGACGGAACGGCTCTACACCATCTTCCAACTGGAGCGCCTCGGCGAACAGAGTGCCTACATGTGTGCCTTCTACGACCGGCTGCAGCAGTTCACACAGGATCATACGACAGACATCGACGCCTTTGTCGAGGAGTGGGACGCCACCATCGGCGGCAAGACCATCCAGAGCGATGTCACCGACGGCGTGCGCATCCTGTCCATCCATAAGAGTAAGGGTCTAGAGTTCCGCCACGTCATCATCCCCTTCTGTGACTGGCGCATGGAACTGCCCGACATCCTGTGGTGCGAACCCGGCGAGGAGCCGTTCAGCGAACTGCCTATCGCTCCCATCGACTACAGCTCGAAGCAGATGAAGGGCACCATCTACTATCATCAATACCTCGTCGAACACCTGCAGAACACCGTCGATAACTTGAACCTGCTCTATGTGGCCTTCACACGTGCCGTCGAGAGTCTCTTCGTCATCGGCCAGCGCAAGTCCAAGTTGTCGCGCTCCAAACGGGTGGAGGACGTGCTACCACACCTGCAGTTGGAGGGCAGCCAACTCACGGGAGAGGACGACGAGACTGCACCCTTGGAGTTCACCTACGGCACGCGTGAGAGCATCGCCACCGACAACGAAAAATCAGGACACGCATCCGACAACGTCTTCCTACAGCCCATCACTCCCGAACAGGTGGATATTGAGACGTTCACCACCAAGTGTGAGTTCCGTCAGAGCAACAAGAGCCGTGAGTTCATGGAGGGTGACGACGAGCAACAGGAGCTCAGTTACATCAAGATGGGTAGCGTGCTCCACGAGATATTCTCGACCATCCGCACCACCGCCGACATCGACGCTGCGCTGCGTCAGTTGCAGCTCGACGGCGTACTCTATGACGATGAGGTCACTCGCGAGAAGCTGACATCCATGCTTCATAAAAGACTTGAAGACAAACGTGTAGCAGACTGGTTCTCTGAGCGTTGGCAACTATTCAACGAGTGCACCATCCTACGCCTCAACGAACAGGGCGACGTCGAGGAGCGCCGCCCGGACCGCGTGATGACCGATGGTAACGAGACCCATGTCGTCGATTTCAAGTTCGGTCGTCCGCATCCGGAATACCGCCAACAGGTCCAGGAGTACATGCAACTGCTCCGCCAGATGAACATGCCCCACGTCCGCGGGTGGTTGTGGTATGTCTATAGCAACAAGATAGAAGAAGTATAAGTAGCCATGAAGAGTTTCTTAGCATACGTCGCCGAGGATATCATCCGGAAATATGGCACCGACCTGTCGCGCACAGCTGTCATTTTTCCGAACAAAAGAGCATCCCTCTTTCTCAACGAGTACCTGGCGCGCCTCACGGGTGGAAAGCCCCTGTGGAGTCCTTCCTACATCACCATCAGCGAACTGTTTCGCCGACAGTCGCCACTGACCATCGCCGACCCTATCAAGTTGGTTTGCGACCTCCATCAGTCGTTCTGCCAGCAGACTGGTTCCGACGAGACGCTCGACAAGTTCTATGGCTGGGGCCAACTGCTCATCAGCGACTTCGACGACATCGACAAGAACATGGCCGATGCCGATCGTGTGCTAGCCAATCTGCGCGACATTCACGAACTCGACGACCTGTCGTACCTCACCGACGAACAGCGCCAGCTGCTGAGCCACTTCTTCAGTCATTTTACCGAGGAGCACGAGAGCGAACTGAAAGAGCGCTTCCTGCGCCTATGGAGTCGTCTGGCCGACATCTACCACGACTTCAACAATCGCCTCCAGGCCCAGGGGCTGGCTTACGAGGGAGCCCTCTACCGTCAGGTGGTCACCAGCCTTCCCTCCCTCCACACTCCTCACTCCTCCCTCCACACTCCTCACTCCTCCCTCCACACTCCTCACTCCTCCCTCCACACTCCTCACTCCTCCCTCCTCACCACTCAGTTCGACCGTTACCTCTTTGTGGGTTTCAACTTGTTGCAGAAGGTGGAGCAGCAACTCTTCTCATTCCTGCAAAAGGAGGGCAAGGCACACTTCTACTGGGATTTCGACGACTACTACATGCACGGCCATGAGGCTGGACGCTACATCGCCCAATACTTGAAGTACTTCCCCAACGAACTGGACACTACCGACCGTGCCATATACGGTAACTTCCTGGACGACAAGCAGATCACCTTCATGGCGGCGCCCACCGAGAACATCCAGGCCCGCTACGTCAGCACTTGGCTGCGCGAGCACAACCGCTGGCAGGACGGACGCCGTACGGCCATCGTGCTCTGCGACGAACACCTCCTGCCCACCGTCATCCATTGTCTGCCCGACGAGGTCGAGAAGGTCAATATCACCACAGGCTATCCGTTGGCGCAGACACCCGTTGCCTCCTTCATCCAACGCTATTTCGACATGCAACTGGGGGGCAGCACACCACGACTGGTACGCGCCTTCCAGCGCCATCCGTACTATCAATACCTCGGCGAGGAATGGCGCGCAGACCAGCAAGATGCCACGACCACCCTCCTGGTCTGTCTCCGCCAGATAGCCCGAGCAGCTGCCGACCATTCCGACGAGACACCATCAAAGCCCGCCGACCCATTGTTCCAGGAGTCGCTATTCCGCGCCTACACGCTTGTCAACCGCGTCAGAGACCTACAGGCCAGCGGTGACCTACAGGTCAGCGACACCACGCTCCAGCGCCTCATCGGCCAACTCATCCAGCAGACCACCATCCCCTTCCACGGAGAACCCGCCGAAGGGTTGCAGGTCATGGGTGTTCTGGAAACCCGCAACCTCGACTTCGACCACGTCCTGCTGCTCTCGGCTGGCGAAGGTAACATGCCTAAAGGGGTCAACGACAGCTCGTTCATTCCCCACGCCATTCGCAGGGCCTACGAACTGACCACCATCGAAAACAAGGTGAGCATCTACGCCTACTACTTCCACCGCCTCCTGCAGCGTGCCAAGGACGTCACCATCCTCTGGAACAATGCCACTGAGGACGGCCAGCGCGGCGAGATGAGCCGCTTCATGCTGCAACTCATGGTGGAGCGCGGCCATGACAGACCTATCGCCCAGCATACCCTGAAGGCGGGGAAGACCATGCTACGCTACCAACCCACAGCCATCGACAAGACGCCTCACGTTCAGGAACTGATGAGTCAGCAGTGGCTGGGTGCCGAGAAGCTACTGTCGCCGACAGCTATCAACCGCTATATGCGCTGTCCCCTGCAGTTCTACTACCGTTATGTGGCAGGCATCGAGGAACCCGACCAGCCCGACGACGAACAAGAGCTGGACAACCGCGTCTTCGGCAATATCTTCCATCAGGCCGCCGACAGCATCTACAAGCAATTGCCGCAATATGTCACCCGCGAGCTCCTGGCACACCTGCTCAAGACCAAAGCCACCATCGAGCGCGCCGTGGACGAGGCCTTCCACCAGGAACTGCCCCACGCTCCCGTCAGTGGTCTGCACCTCATCAATCGCGAGGTCATCATCCGCTATATCCGCCAACTCCTCGAAATCGACTTACGACTGGCTCCCTTCACCATCCTCGGCCTGGAGTGCGACGTAGAGCGCAAACTCTCACTCCACACTCCTCCCTCCTCACTCCACACTCCTCCCTCCTCACCACTCAGAATCGGTGGCCGCATCGACCGCCTTGACCAGATGAACGACGGACGCATCCGCGTCGTCGATTACAAGACGGGCAGCAAGAAACTGCGTCCCCTGGCCGGCGTGGAGGACATCTTCGACCCGGACAAAATCCACGACCACTCCGACTACTACCTCCAGACCTTCGTCTATGCCGACATCGTCAGGCGCCAACAGCCCTCGGCTCCCGTCTCTCCCGCCCTGCTGTTCATCCAGCATGCCGGCAAGGAAGACTACGACCCCACGCTGTGCTTCGGCAAGGACCGCATCACGGATATTGCCGAATACAGTCAGCCATTCAACGAACTCCTGGAACAGAAGGTCAACGAGATTTTCTCACCCGACATTCCCTTTACGCCCACCAGCGACCAGAAGACCTGTCGCTCGTGTCCCTATCTTCAGATGTGCAGGAAATAAAGAGGGATGAGTGATAAGTGAGGAGTGAGGAGTGAGGAGTGATAAGTTAGCGATTCTTATGGGTGATGAACCACTGGTGGGTGAAGAAGTGATACATCAGCAGGGCAGCAGCAGAAAGGACTAAGGCGGTGACGAGCAACGGGGTGCGCTCACGGTAGAAGAAGGCGTAACCCACCGCCAAGCCCAAGGCCAGACCACTCTCCCATCCTAAGAAATAAGTACTCTGTGAGGTGCCACGCTGACAGTGGCGACTCAACTTGATGAAGAACAGGAGGAACCGCGAACCAATCATCCCGACGCTGATGCCGATAAATACCGGGGCAACAGGCGACGCGGGATAGACCAGCAGGATGAGCAGAGCGGCAATGAGCAGGAAGAGACCCGTGATGACCTCGCTCTTGAGTTCGGCATCGCGGAACACGAAGCGCTGGGCCAGCAGAGCCAGCAGGAAACCACCCATCACCCAGACGAAGAAGTCGTACGCAGGCGTCAGGGCCAGCAGCAGCCCGATGACCGTGCTGACCAGCAGTAGATTGACGAAGAGTACGAAGCCGTGAGGCAGGAAGAAACGGTCGAGTGATGCCACATGGACATCCTCCTCGGGGGTACGGAAGGGGAAGGTGACGGTCTTCACCAGCAGCAGGGCCAGCAGAGCCAGCGCGGCAGCACTCAGGACGACACCGTCGAAACCATAGAAGTCGTGGACCAGCAGTCCTGCCCACGGTCCTAAGGCTAGGGCCAGTCGTGCAAACCACGTGGCGCTATGGTTGGCCTCCGTGCGCTGGAACGACTCACAGGTATCGATAATCAGCGTGGATGACAGCACCATCTGGGCCAGTCCGAAGGTGGCTCCCAACAGGAAGCGCTGTACCATGATAATCCAGAACTCTATGAATTGCGAGCGCAGGCCGTCGATATACCACAGCAGGGCGATGTCCAGCGCCACGCCTATCATGGCCCACATGCAGACCACATTACGGCGGTAGCGCTGCACCATCCACGAACAGGTGGCGCCAAAGAGGTAGAGTCCCAGTCCGAAGACACCCATGGAGCGTCCTGCTTCTACGGGTGTGAAGTTCTCGACCTCCATGAGCCAGCGGGGCATGACGGGTATGAGGGCATAGACCGCCATGGTGAGCAGCAGCGAGGCCACGGACATCTGCCAGAAGTCACGGTGCCAGAGTCTGATGTGTACGGGAGTGTTCTGTGTATTCAAGGACTATAGCTGTTAGTACGACTCGCTCTCATTGGGGAAGTCGCCGCTCTTCACGTCGGCGACATAGTTGCCCACGGCATCGGTGATGATGCTGTTGAGATCGGCATATCGGCGCAGGAAACGCGGCGAGAAGCCCTGGGTCATGCCCAGCATGTCGGCAATGACGAGCACCTGACCGTCACAGCCGTTGCCGGCACCGATACCGATGGTCGGACACTTCACAGTCTTCGTCACCTCGGCGGCCAACTGGGCGGGAACCTTCTCCATGACGATACTGAAACAGCCTACCTCATCCAGCAGACGGGCATCGTTAAGCAGTTTCTCGGCCTCGGCGTCCTCCTTGGCACGGACGGCATAGGAGCCAAACTTATTGATGGACTGCGGCGTGAGTCCCAGGTGTCCCATGACGGGGATGCCTGCGTCGAGGATGCGCTTGACGGTATCGAGAATCTCGACACCACCCTCCAGTTTGAGGGCGTCGCAGCCACTCTCCTTCATGATGCGGATGGCGTTGGTCACACCATCGGCGGCATTCACCTGATAGGAGCCGAAGGGCATGTCGCAAACGACCAGCGCGCGGTTGACGGCCTTGACGACGCTCTTGGCGTGATAAATCATCTGATCGACGGTGATGGGCAGCGTGGTACCGTTACCCGCCATGACGTTAGAGGCGGAGTCGCCCACAAGGACGGCGTCAACACCGGCTCTATCAACGATGCCGGCCATCGTATAATCATAGGATGTCAACATGGAGATGCGCTCGCCTTTCTGCTTCATCTCCGCAAAACGGTGTGTGGTTACCTTGCGTGTGTCATTTACTAAATATCCTGACATAATACCTTAATTTTTATAGAAATGATGAGGAATCATTTCTTTCATTTATCTAAATAATCATTAATCACTTCATCACAATACGGACGGATAGCTTCTGCTGAGTTCGTCGTGGCCAGGCCGACGACATACATGCCGGCGGCACGTCCCGACTTCAGGCCGTTGAACGAGTCCTCGAAGACCACGCTGTCAGCAGCACTCACCTCGAGACGGGCGGCAGCCTTGAGGTAACAGTCGGGATCGGGTTTCGAACGCTCGAAGTCCTCGGAGGTGAGGATGGCGTCAAAGAGACCGACGAACTCGGGATGATGGGCATAAACGGCCTCCATCTTGGGACGGTTGCTGCTGGTCACCACGGCAGTCTTGACGCCACGGCTGCGCAACGACTCCACGAAAGCCACGAAGCCATCGACATACACATAGTCCATTTGGCGCTCGAAGTCGTTCAACCGCGCGGTGATGAGGGCCTGCCGGTCCTGTAGGGGTCCCGAGAACCAACTGTCGTATATCTGCACCAGCGTCTGACCCTTGATTTCATGCTCCAGACCCGGTCGCTCGGGGTGGAACTCACGGCACTGCTGTCCCCAGAAGATGGTGTACTGCGGCTCCGTGTCAAACACGACGCCGTCCAGGTCGAACAGGGCTGCTTTCATCTCTTTCTGATCCATCATTTGCTCAAAATCGGGTGCAAAGGTACGAATTATTCATAATACATCATTCATAATTCATAATTATTTTCTATCTTTGCACCACAAAATGACATAAATCATGACTAACGGACTGGAGTTTACGACAGAAGAGAAGGAACAGACACTGGCACTGTACCAGAAGATTCGTGAGGAGATAGCCTCATCGCTGGCCGACGGCGACGAGGAGAAGATGCGCCGCCACCTGATGAAGGCCATAGAGACCCACCAGCTGGCTCGCAACATCTTCGGACAGAACACGGTGCTGCTGTCGTTCCAGACCGCCCTGCTGGTCGTCGAAGAGATAGGCCTGCGCCGCGATGGCGTGCTGGCCGTACTGTTGCGTCCCAGCGTGGAGGACGGCCTGGTCAGCATCGACGAGGTGCGCGAGTGGTTTGGCGACTCCGTGGCACGCATCCTGCACGGTCTGCAGCGCATCCAGGAGCTCTACCAGAAGAATCCCGTCATCGAGTCGGAGAACTTCCGCAACCTACTCCTGTCGTTTGCCGAGGACATGCGCGTCATCCTCATCATGATAGCCGACAGGGTCAATCTGATGCGCCAGATCAAGGACACGCCGATGATCGAGGCGCGCCACGAGGTGTCGCAGGAGGCCGCCTACCTCTATGCGCCGCTGGCCCACAAACTGGGTCTCTACAAGTTGAAGAGCGAACTGGAGGACCTGTCGCTGAAATACCTGGAGCACGACGCCTACTACCATATCAAAGAAAAACTGAGCGAGACGAAGAAGAGTCGCGACGCCTATATTCAGGACTTCATTGGCCCCATCAGCCAGCGTCTGACGGAGGCCGGTCTGAAGTTCCACATCAAGGGACGCACCAAGTCCATCCACTCCATCTGGCAGAAGATGAAGAAGCAGAAATGTCCCTTCGAGGGCGTCTATGACCTGTTTGCGATAAGGATTATTATTGAGACCTCCCCCAGCCCCTCCGAAGAAAGAACCTCCCCCAACCCCTCCGAAGGAGGGGAGCATGGTTCCTCCCCTTTGGGGAGGTTAGGAGGGGTTCCAGATTCCTCCCCTTCGGGGAGGTCAGGAGAGGTTTTGCAGTGCTGGCAAGCCTTCGCCATCGTCACGTCCATGTACCAGCCCAATCCGAAGCGTCTGCGCGACTGGCTCAGCGTGCCCAAGTCGAACGGCTACGAGTCGCTGCACATCACCGTGCTGGGCCCCAACCAGAAGTGGGTGGAGGTACAGATTCGTACCGAGCGCATGGACCAGGTGGCCGAGTGTGGCGTCGCCGCCCACTGGCGCTACAAGGGTGTAAAGAGCGAGTCGGGACTCGACGAGTGGCTGACGGGCATCCGCACCATGCTCGAGACCAGCGACGGCATGGAGGCCATGGACCAGTTCAAGATGGACCTCTACGAGGACGAGGTCTTCGTCTTCACCCCCAAGGGTGACCTCTACAAGTTTGCCAAGGGGGCCACGGTGCTCGACTTCGCCTACCACATCCATTCCAAGATAGGCAACTCCTGCGTAGGGGCGCGCATCAATAATAAGGTGGTTACCATCCGTCAGGAACTGCAGAGCGGCGACCAGGTGGAAATCATTACCTCCGCCAACCAGAAACCCAAGCAGGACTGGCTGCAGATTGCCAAGACCTCGCGCGCCAAGTCGAAGATACGTCTGGCACTCAAGGAGACGCAGGTCAAGGAGGGGCTCTTCGCCAAGGAGACCCTGGAGCGTAAGTTCAAGAACCGCAAGATAGAGATGGAGGACTCCATCATGCAGCAACTGGTCAAGAAGCTGGGCATCAAGGAGATGAGCGACTTCTACCGCCAGATAGCCAACGGCGAGCTGGACACCAACATGGTCATCGACCGCTATGTGGAACTGCAGCAGGGCGACCAGCCCGTCACGGGCAACAACATCGCCGAGTCTGCCGCCAACTTCGTACTGGAGAACGCCAAGCTCTCGCCCCTCACCTCGCACCCCTCAGAGGACGTGCTGGTCATCGACCGCAACCTGAAGGGTCTTGACTACCAGTTGGCGCGTTGCTGCCAGCCCATCTACGGCGACGCGGTGTTCGGCTTCGTCACCATCAATGGCGGCATCAAGATACATCGTGAGGACTGTCCCAACGCCCCCGAACTGAAGAAGCGCTTCGGCTACCGCATCGTCAAGGCCAAGTGGAGCGGCAAGGGCTCGTCGCAATATGCCATCACGCTACGCATCATCGGCAACGACGACATCGGTATCGTCAACAACCTGACCAACATCATATCGCGCGACGAGAAACTCGTCCTGCGCAGCATCAACATCGACTCGCACGACGGTCTCTTCAGCGGCAACCTGGAGGTGATGATCGACGACAACACCCGCCTGGAGGCCCTCATCAAGAAACTCCGCACCGTCAAGGGCGTCAAGCAAGTCAACAGAATATAACTATAGACACTTTTCGTCTGTCACTGTCACGCCTAATCCGCTTGTGTTATGCGAGTTAGGCGTGACACTCGTTTCTTGGCAACGCAAATATGACGTTGGAACTGGCAGCAGGTCAGACTTACGACTTCGGTATAGATGATGGGACAGTGAACTGGGTAACTATCCCTGGAACTGCCCGCAAAGTTGTGATGAAGTAAGTAAGCGCAGACCTTGCGACGCCGTGGAAAGACCTTCCGACCCAGGTCGGAAGGTCGTGCGACCCGGGTCGGAAGCTGAAAAGGAGCGCCTCAGCGGGCGCTCCTTTTATCATGTGAGATTCCGAAAAACGAATGTCACACCTAACTATCAGATAATCAACACGTTCCAGACGTGTGTGACATTCAGAAAATATATAGTATATGCTAAATATAGTACCGATACTACAGATATTACTGCTCGGGGATGTTCTTGAGGACGTCGAGCAGGTGGTCCCAGACCATCTGGACGGTGGGGATGAGCAGACGCTCCTCGGGGGTGTGGACGTAGCGCAGCGTAGGACCGAACGACACCATGTCGAGGTTGGGATAGCGCTCCGAGAAGAGGCCGCACTCCAGACCGGCATGGATGCCGCGGACTACGGGTTCCTTGCCAAACAGTTTGACGTAGGAGTCCTTCACGAGTTTCTGCAGGGCGCTGTTGGAGCGCATCTTCCAGGCGGGATAGCCGTCGGAGTGCTTCACCTCGGCACCGGCCAGACGGAAGCAGGCGCCGATGGTGGCACACATGTTGTCGAGGTTGGACATCACGTTGGAACGCTGTGAGGAGACGATGGTGATGGCGGTCTCGCCAGTCTCGATGCTGGCGATGTTGCTGCTGGTCTCCACCATACCGTTGAGGGCGGGATCCTGACAGATGGCGTAGATGCCGTTATCGACGGCCTGCAGGGCAAAGACGAATCGGCGGGCCACCTCGTCCTCGATGACGGGCTGGGCATCGGCAGACTCCATAGCCCATACCATCTGCGTATCAGTGACGTGGAACTCCTCCTCGACGTCAGCGGCAAAGACGTTCCAGTCGGCCTTGACGTTCTCCTTCAAAGCGTTGGGTACGGCGATGACGAACATGCCGTCGCGGGGGATGGCATTGTGCATCTTACCACTGTTGAACTGAGCCAGGCGGACACCGTCATAGCGGTTGATGGTCTGATAGAGGAAACGGCCCAGGAGCTTGATGGCGTTGGCGCGCTGCTTGTTGATGTCGTCGCCGGAGTGACCGCCTACGAGGCCTTTCAGCTGGGCACGCAGGAAGAAGGAGCCTGCGGGCGCTGCCTCCTTCTGGAAAGTAAACTGGGCGGTGGTGTTGCGGCCTCCGGCACAAGAGACGAAGATTTCGCCCTCGTCCTCGGAGTCAAGATTAATCAGGTAGTCGCCCGTCATGAAGCCGGCCTTCATGCCCTCAGCACCCGTCAGACCCGTCTCCTCGTCGCGCGTGAAGACACACTCGATGGGACCGTGCTCAATGTCGTTGCTCTCCAGCACAGCCAGTTCCATGGCACATCCGATACCGTCGTCGGCACCCAGCGTAGTACCCTCGGCAGTGAGCCACTCGCCATCGACATAGGTCTTGATGGGGTCGTTGTCGAAGTCTATCTCGTAGTCCACCAACTTGTCGCACACCATATCCATATGGCTCTGCAGGATGACGGTCTTACGGTTTTCCATGCCGGGCGTAGCGCCCTTGCGGATGAGGACGTTGCCCGTCTCATCGACAAGGGTCTCCAGGTGGTGCTCCTCACCCCAGTTCTTCAGGTACTCGATCATCTTCTCCTCGCGCTTCGAAGGGCGGGGAATCTGGTTAATCTTCGCGAATTGTTCGAAGACAACCGCCGGTTTCAGTTCACTCTTGTTCATATCTTCTGTTTGTTGTTATGTTTTGGTTATTTCGTGCAAAAGTACACAAAAAAAATCATTCATACCACAGTTTAACTAAAAAGTTTCACTCAAAAATCGCAAGTCGCCCCTCTACGACGATCTCATGCTAACGGGTGTGGCTGTGTAATATGAACGAAACGTATTTCCGGAGAAGACTAACTTCGTCGTGGCAGACTTGTTACAACTTTCCTGAGACTTGTTACAAGACCTCAAAAACTCGTTACGACTTTTCAGATTCTGTTAAAGAGATTCTGAATTCTGTTTAAGAGATTCAGGATTCTGTTTAACAGTTTTCCGCCGCTTGGGCGTTCCTGTGCGCAGCGTGGACGTTCCTGTTGAAACAAACGGTCACGGCACAGCTGTAACCGTTTTAAATTGTATAGCACTCGCCATCATTCAGCACCTTGACAGGCCACTCATCACCGAATACTTTTGCAAATGCGTCTGGGGATTCCGTGTGAATGGGAATGATGCCTTGCTTGGGATTCAGCAAACGGAAGAATTTGCGAAGGTCAGCCATATCAACATGACCACTTGTGTGCATATAATCAAAATCCTCATCCAGCGATTTCGCCAAATTTTCGTTGTATGCATTTGAACCTTCTTTTACATAGCCGTTCCACATAGAAAGCACCTTCTTTTTATCGCCTGGTATTTGGTCTATCAACTTGTTAAAGCGTGAGTTAGCACGGGCAATGAGAACATAACCATGTTTCTCAAGAGCATTCATAAAGCTTTCTGACACAAAGAAACTATTCTTGTCGAACTTATCATATATCAGAGGTTTGGGCTCATACTTCCCATATTGGAACAATTTCGATTTGGTCCATATTGAACCACTATTAACGATAGTATCCATCATTTCTTTCTGATATTTATCTACATAGAAAGTGCGATGAGCCTTTTGTGCTGCCTGATAGAGGGAGAACAATCTGTCAATGTTAGTCGATGATAGATAGACAATGCATCCTTTGTTTTCCTTGAACAGCGTTTCAAAATCCCTTTGGAGACAATATTCTTTCTTACTGGCAGCTTCTGGACGTAAGACATTTGTACCTTCACAAACAACATAATCAACCTCGCCCACATACTTCCGTAACGCATCAGACGTCTTGCCACTTCTGAAACCATGTAAACGGAAATCGCCAGTATGATAGACTGAGACTCCATCTGCGACAATCTTGAAAGCATAAGCATCGAAAGCAGAGTGGTCAACCGTTACTGGTATGATAGAGAATGGGCCAAACTCGAATTCTTCGTGCTCCCTAAATGTTTTAACGTACTCCAATCGTTCAAGCATCAACTTATGAGCTTCAATCTTGTTCTTCAGATGATTGGATAGTACTTTTTGTATGTCTCGTCCTACCTTACCCAAATATATAGGCAGTTCTTTAGGCAACTTAATAATGTTGCCTATATGATCGCCATGATAGTGTGTGATGAGCAGAGCACTTTTTGAAATATCGCCATGCGTCAGTCCTTCGACCTGCAAGTCGCCTTTCTTGGGACCACCAGGCAGTTCCTCGCCATAGTCAACGAACAGATGCCAGCCATCACATTCGTATTCCGCCACACACCCACCTATCTGGTGCGTCCCGCGATGAATCTTAATCTTCATAATTCAATTACTTCTACATTATCTTTTTGACAAGTGTCCTTTTTCTATTTTGTGTATCTGGCTAATGATGCAAGTAGGTTTTCCTTTATCTTTTCCCTTAACGTTTCCGGTTCCAGGATTTCCACTTTATCTCCCATCGCCAGCAATTGATTAACCAACTCTGGAGTCTCACAGAGGCGATAAGTGAATTCGGCAAACTCCCCATGTTTGGATTGTACTTCCGACTGACTTTTGTGCAGCGGAGTGGAACGGAGGTAATCTGCCTGAACGCCATAGGCGCGGATTTTGATTTTCGTGACTGGATTATCTTTATTCACATAGATACCAACCACATCAGCAAAGTATTTCCTTGCATCGAAATCTGCTGGCAATTCAAAACTGGCTTTCAGTACCTCCATATTAAGAATGCGGTCTAAAGCTATAGTACGTAGAGCCTCCCGCTCCTTCAAATAGCCCAGTAGATACCAACGGCGATTGAATACTTTTAAAGCGTAAGGCTGTATGTGGAAAGTCTGCAGGTGCTCTTCTTGTTCGTTCATATAACGTTGATAATCTATCTGCAACTCCACATTCTGCTGCATCGCTTCGATGATGCCATCTAAAAAACTATGCCCCAGCGGTATCTCTTCCAACAGAATTCTGTCTTTCATCCCGTTGAACGTAGCAAAATCCTGTGGAATGCTGTATTTGCGCAGTAGCCACTTTGCCAGTTTGTTTTTTTCTAACACCTCTGGATTCTTAACATAATAGACATTTCCCTTAGAACGGTCACATTCTATATCCACTCCAAACATCTCTTTGATGCCCTTGCGATGTTCATGAAAAGTGCGAAGAGGAAGAGGACCGTCGAACGCAGGACAGTCCTCCCACAGCATACATATATCTTCGTATGGGAGAGGATCGCTGGTTAGCAAAGTGTCGAGCAACCAGATGTAGCGATAATAGGTTTTGCTAATCACAATGAATCTATATGTTTATTATTGATACGGCTTTAATTCATTGGCTAATGTTCCAAAGAACTTACAAGGATTACCATTTTTATCTTCCTTGTAATATAGAGTATAAAGATGCAACGTAACATTCAATTCTTCTATTGGCAAATCTATAAGTTCACCTTCTTTAGAATTACCTTCTGGCATTAAAGTTACTACATCTAAATGGATGGACTCAGGGACATCGTCTAATAATTTGTATATCTGAGCAAAATCACTTAAATTTTTAATACCCTTGAGTTTATCTCTATCGGATGGGTAGTTTTTGAAAATATACCACCATAATTTACCACTTTTAGAGCGTAAAAGATGAGCTATAAATGTTGCATAAATCAAAGATTGGTACATCGCGACTTCTTGTGGCTCATTATCAATATTCTTGTCTTTCAGTTCAATAATAGCAATTCTAGACTCAAAAGCAGAGTGTTTTATCCTTGCCAGAATATCTATTCCACCTCCTGTTGCACCATTCTTCTTTGGAGTCAAGGATAATGTTGGGATGTGAGTACTGCCCTTTAATGGGGTTGTTAACTGAAAAAACTTTCCCCCTAACTTAACAGGCTGAATATTACAAAGGTGCTTGTCTTGTTTGCGCGTACCTTTGCTGAACTCTTTTAATAGCTCACTCTCAATGCGATGTTCAGGACTTTTTATGGCAACTCCGTTGGTTGATTCGTTTCTCATGTAAAATCTCCTAAACCTGATTGCGTCCTCATGAGTCCAAGCAACACTTTTTAATTCCTTACTATGTGAAAAACCAAACTTTTCTTTGGCGTATTTTGCTTGACTATCTGATACTGATAGCAATACTTTATTTTCCTTATTTACCTCAACTAATCCAACACTTTGACCCGCAAAACGTAAGTCGTAAGTTGTTGTGTTCGAATTACTTTTCACTTTGCCAATACTACTATAGACAAGCAAAGGGCTTTTCACTTGGAATTTCCTGGAATTTGATCCATATTTATCCTTGTTTTTTATTATTTCCCTTGCATAACCCTCATAGATATCTTCCCACGCTAAATTTTCTAATAAAACTTTTCTGGTTTCTTGAACCTTTTCAGAATTTTTCTTTCCCATAATTCTTACATTTTAATTTATTATTCTCAACCACCTATCTGGCGTGTGCCGCATTGGATTTTAATGTTCATGTTCGGGCTGTGGTAGAGGTTTGTTTAATATTTGACTCTTTATTCTTTCCTCAGATTTAATTTTTGGATCTCTTCCTTGATTGAATTCTATCGTTTCTTTTAATAATCCTAATTCTTTATGAAATTTGTTATAGAGGCTTTCCCAATAAATAAGGTGAAGTTTAAAAGGGAGCTCTTTTATTGGCTGACTATTTTTCCACAGTTCTCCTTCAGCACTAACATCAGGTATAATAGCAATGTATTCAGCCCTCGAACAATTCTTTATCTTATCAACAAATTTTCGAACTACTGGATTATTACCTATACTTTTCTTTCCCTTATCTGATTCTATTAAATCATTTCGACCGGGTAGTTCATCCTTTATCTCAAAAAAATCTGCCTTTTGTTTCAATTGATAAAAAAGATTTGATGTATCTGGATTAACTCTATCGTACTCATTTAAGGCGGATTCTATTTTGAATCCATCACAAGCTGCAACCTTGGCTTCAACAAAGAATGCGACCTTTTCACTCCCTTTTTTTGCAATGATTACAAGATCAGGACTTCCAAATTCAGAAAGTGAGAATTCATTGTAAACCTCAAAATCAGAGAAGGATTCTGGACATTCTATGGCCGCTAGTCTGAGAAACTCTACCATTTGAGAATCACCATTGTCATTTAACGCCATCCCATAGAACAGGGCATTCATTGCACCACGTTCTGAATAACCAATTATTTCCATAACTATTAATGTTAGATTATGATAATATACGATATTTATATTTCCTCTTACAGCTATCGCTGTTGTTTCTCCCTTGCTCTCCGGCTCTCAAGAAGAATAACTGTATCAAGTTATTCTTTGATATGGGAGGGAATCTCTTTCTTGACCAATCGTCTGAAGTTTCTGTTCTGGCTCATGACCAGAGTGATGTGCAGGCGAAAACGCTGTCGATGGTTCAACTCATAGTACCAGCCATGGCTGAAAGCAAAGCACTCGCAGACATGATGCTCAAGGTACTCGTACTGATCTTTTGTCAGGTGTTGTTTGTAGCGCAGTCCCATCAGCAGATAATATTCTACATGCCCTTCGATCTGTGGATACTCATGCAACCACTTGGAGAAATTCTCCAAAAACTCCTCGTCAGTCTCGTTCTCTTGCTTGAACTCATAAGCCATACACTTGGATTCTGGAGAAGTGAGATAATCCATCGTATCATCACTAAAAATGTGATGACCAGAAACCTTGAGGGTTTCAAGATAATCCTTCATTGCTATTTTGGCTGGTGTAATAATCATATCTGCTTTTAGTTATTTTACTTAATCCGCTGCAAGTATAAGCATTATTCTTGAAAGAAACAAATTTTTTCTTATCTTTTTTCTTTGAACCTGTCTTTCTAAAAAAGAGGCGTCACAAATGTTAAGGATTTTTAAAATCAATCCAGATGTGCAGCGTTTTCACCTCAAACACCTTAAAAACACGATTTATTAGGTTTTTCTTTCGTATTATATATATTATAGAGGGGTTTCCTTTTTTAATAACCAAATCTATAATATGTCAATGAGACAATTCAAATGTTCACAACACATCACCGGGCGAAGCACCGTATCAGTCAACAATTATCTACGCGATGTCAATCGCTACCCCATGGCAACGCTGGAGGAAGAGGTACAACTGGCACAAGCCATTCGCAAGGGCGGCAAGGAGGGCGAACGTGCCAAACGGCGTCTGGTAGCGGCTAACCTGCGCTTTGTCATTACTGTAGCCAACCAGTATCGCCAGAACAGTCTGGAACTGGCGGACCTCATCTCCGAAGGTAACATCGGACTCATCAAGGCCGCAGAGCGTTTCGACGACACGCGAGGCTTTAAGTTCGTATCCTATGCCGTCTGGTGGATACGGCAGGCTATTCAGCAGGCCATTTCCGAACAGGGAAGGATCATCCGTATGCCCCTGAATCAGCAGGCGCTGCAGCAAATGTACAACCTGCTGCTGAACGAAACTCTGCAGACAGAACAGCGCAAGCCGACGGCAGAGGAATTTGCCGCCTTTGCTGGCATTGACATCAAGAAAGCTGAGGCCACGCTGAACGGCATGCTGTTGACGACCTCCATGGATGCGCCAGTCAGCGAGGATGCCGACATAACCATCGGCGACATCCTGACCAGTGGCAGCAACAGCGACTGGCAAGTGGAACGCGAGTCATTACAGAGTGACCTTCATCAGGTGCTTGACCTGCTCCTGGACACAAAGGAGTACATTATCATCTGCCGCACCTACGGACTGGGGGGAGAGGAGGAGTCGCTCGAGGCAGTAAGCACAGAAATGGGACTGTCAAGAGAGCGCGTACGTCAAATCAGGGAAAGAGCCATCTCGAAAATCAGGAAATCGACACACAAGAATCAATTAGCACAATATTTAGGATAAAGAATATGGAAGCACTAACACTCATCACTGCACTGGAGCGGATTTGGAAAGCCTCTTCCAAATCAAAACTCTCGGAAGAACTGCTCGACAACATCAAGGAAGAAACCACCTATGTCGGTAATATGCTAAAAATCAACCCCTTGCAATGCATACTGCTTTCTGTCATACTTGACAACAACGACACATCGCTCAAGGAAATGGCAGAATACTTAGATTGTTCGAACATCAAAATGATGTGTTATGAGCATGAGTTGAACGACATGCATCACCGTTGGATGATACAATGGATTACCTACGCAACAAAAAGAGACGGAAGACTCAACTACGCCGTTCGGGAGGGATTGCTACAGGCCATCAAACAAAACAAGCCTTTCGAGCCTCCTGTTTTTTCGGAGTTTAACACCTATGCCGTTATGGAACAAATGGGGAAATGGTTGCGTATGATAGAAACAGACAATGAGTTGCATGCCGTCGTTTTTGAGTCGATGATGGAACTGCTGAAAAGCACCAGCCATCTGCCACTATCCCAAACGCTGCTAAACCTTGAACTTAACGACAGTGAAATGACCGTGCTGATAACAGCGTTATGGAAACTTGTCATCAAAAACAAACGGGTACTAAAAATCTGTGACTTTCAGGATTATCTGAGTGCGCCATGGATGGCGGTACAAGTTATCAACGATATCAATGAAAGGACCAGTCAGTTGGTGGTCAAGAACTTAATGGAGAACGACATAGAAGATGGTATGGCGAAGCCCGATTGTTTCAAGTTGACACATCATGCTATTAAAACCATGCTCCATGATACAGACTGTCAACTGAAGGGGAACGGTATTGGCCACTATACAGGAATGAACATGCTACAGCCTGATGCCATTGGCTACAAGCCACTATTTTATAATGAACGAGAGCAGGACAGCATCCAACGTTTGAAACATCTGTTGGAGCAGGATAAATTCAAGAAAATTCAGAATGAGCTAAAGGACAAAAACATGAGAAAAGGGTTTACGTGCCTCTTCTATGGTAGTCCCGGAACAGGAAAAACCGAGACAGCCCTTCAACTCAGTAAGGAGACGGGAAGAGCAGTCATTATGGTTGATGCTGCAGAACTGAAATCCAAATGGTTTGGCGAGAGTGAGCAACAAATCAAACAACTCTTCTCTGACTACGAAGATATCGTCAAAAGCAGCCAAGTCTGCCCCATTCTATTGTTCAACGAGGCAGATGCAGTGATTAACAAACGTACGACAAACATTGATGACGTTGTCAGTAAAACTGAAAACACCTGTCAAAATATCATCATGCAGGCGATGGAATCTTTTTCTGGTATTCTCATTGCCACCACCAATCTCACAGAGAATATGGACACTGCATTTGAGCGACGCTTTCTTTATAAGGTTAAATTCGACAAGCCCAGTCATCTGATAAGACAAAAGATGTGGCAGTCTATGATTCCAGAATTGACAGCAGATGACGCTCAGGAGTTGTCAAAACGCTATGATTTCAGTGGCGGACAGATTGAAAACATTGCCCGAAAGTGTGTTGTTGACTCGATACTCTTTGATTACCAGCCATCACTATCCAGCCTCAGCAAAATGTGTCAGGAAGAACGAGTGGTTAACAGCAACTGTCATCCCATAGGCTTCAGATAATAATACAGGTATCACCAAAATGTTTTGCCCATAAATCTAAACGAGGTGTAATAAATGCTAAAAGGTGAGCTGGCGTTTGGTCAGTTCACTTTTTTTGCGTACTTTTGCAGACGCTAAAAAGAAGACATGGTCGAAACACTGATAATCAGTATAATTATCATGGCCGCCTGCATGGCACTGCTGCTGGTGAAGGTGCTGCTGAAAAAGGACGGCAGCTTCTCGTCACAGCATATCCACGACAGTCAGGCCATGAAAGACCGAGGCATCCACTGCGTCATAGACCAGGACCGCGAGATGCGCCAACGAAAACAATTAACAATTAAATAACAACAATGAAAAAGTACATGATGATGGCCGCCGTCGCTATGCTGACCCTGGCCTCTTGCAACAACGAAGCTCCCAAGATGGACGAGCAGCCCGCCGCTGCCGGCAACACCAACGAGAAAGGTGTGAAGATAGCCTATGTCGAGGTGGACTCGCTGATGACCCAGTATGAGTTCTGCAAGGAGTTTACTCTCATTCTTCAGAAGAAGAGCAACAACGCCCGCAATACGCTGAACTCGAAGGGCCAGGCGCTGCAGAATGCCATGCAGAACTTCCAGCAGAAGCTGCAGAACAACGGTTTCACCAGCCGCGAGCAGGCTGAAGGCCAGCAGGCCGCCATCCAGCGCCAGCAACAGAGCCTGCAGGAGTTGCAGATGCGTCTGGAGAACGAGTTGGCCAGCGAGACATCGAAATACAACGACGCCCTGCGCGACTCGCTGATGCACTTCCTTAATAAATATAATAAGGATAAAAAGTACGACCTCATCCTCACCAAGCAGGGCGACAACATCCTGTATGCCGCCAAGCGTTTCGACATCACGAAGGACGTCATCAACGGTCTGAACAAGGCTTACAAATCGACGCTGAAGATCGAGGACAAGAAAGAGGAGAAGAAGTAAGCGCTTCTTCGACCTAAAGGTACGAAGTGTGGCGTTGCAATCGCTAGTGAAAAGTGAAGAGTGAATAGTGAAGGGATGGATATCCAGAAGATTCTGACGAAACTCCATATCTCAGAACTGAACGAGATGCAGCAACACGCCGCCGAAGCCATACTGGGCTCCGACGGTGATGTTGTTTTACTGTCTCCCACTGGAACGGGCAAGACACTGGCCTATCTCCTACCCCTCGTACAGAACCTCACCCCTACTCCCCAAGGCGAGGGGAACTTGGTTGCTCCTCAGGCACTCGTTATCACTCCAGGCAGGGAACTGGCCCTGCAGTCGCACCAAGTGTTGCAGAGCATGGGCTGTGGACTGCGCTCTACGGCGTGCTACGGCGGACGGGCTGCCATGGATGAGCATAAAGTATTAAAAGAGGTACACCCGCAGATAGTCTTCGGAACCCCGGGCCGACTGAACGACCATCTGGACAAGGAGAACATCTCGCGCTACGACATCCGATGGCTCGTCATCGACGAGTTTGACAAGTGTCTGGAGATGGGCTTCCAGGGCGAGATGCAGAAACTCATCAAGAGTCTGCCGGGTCTGGAGCGCCGCATCTTGCTGTCGGCAACCAATGCTGAGGAGATTCCGCAGTTCGTCAACATGTCGAAGAAGGGCACGCTCATCGACTTCCTACCCGAAGAGGAGCAGACGTCGGAGCGCGTCACGCTCTACGAGGTTCACAGTCCACAGAAGGACAAACTCGACACGCTGCGCCAACTGCTGCTGGGATTCGGCGATGAGAGCAGCATCGTCTTCCTGAACTACCGTGAGTCGGTAGAACGTGTGAACAGCTATCTCGTGGAGCAGGGCTTCACCACCAGTTGTTTTCATGGAGGACTGGAACAGCGCCAGCGCGAAGATGCCCTATACCGCTTCTCAAACGGTTCTGCCAACGTACTGGTCAGCACCGACCTGGCCTCACGAGGCCTGGACATCCCCAACATCCAGAACATCGTCCACTACCACCTGCCAGAAAGCGAGGAGAGCTACATCCACCGCGTGGGACGCACCGCCCGATGGGACGCCCAAGGCCGCTCGTTCTTCATCCTGAACGATACTGAGCACATCCCCGACTATGTTGAGGGCGATGTCGAAGAGTATGTTGCGACTGAGTCGCAACAAACAGAACCGGCACAGCCCAAGATGGCCACCATCTATATCGGCAAGGGCAAGAAGGACAAAATCTCCAAGGGCGACATCGTCGGATTCCTCTGCAAGTCGGGGGGCCTGAAGGCCGACGAGATAGGACGCATCGACGTAAAAGACCGCTACAGCTACGCTGCTGTACGGCGCGAGAAACTGCGCCAAGTGCTGCAGCAGACTCGTGGCGAAAAGATCAAGGGCATCAAGACCATCGTCGAAAATGTGCACTAAATTGGCACACAGAGCTTGCAAAATGTCAAGAAAACGCATAAAAATGATGAATTCTTGCTCAAATATTTGCCCATATCAAATAAAAAGTGTAATTTCGCACCGTTTTAGGAATAGCAACAGAAATCGTATCACATATTAAATTAAAACAAACACAACAATGAAGAAGTACAACTTTAACGCAGGTCCTTCGATGCTGCCCCGCGAAGTCATCGAGAAGACCGCTCAGCAATGTTTAGACTTCAACGGTTCTGGTCTCTCTCTGATGGAGATCAGCCATCGTGCCAAGGACTTCCAGCCCGTCGTTGACGAGGCCGTAGCTCTGGTGAAGGAGCTGCTCTCCATTCCCGAGGGCTACTCAGTCATCTTCCTCGGTGGAGGTGCCTCGCTCGAATTCTGCATGATTCCCTACAACTTCCTGATTAAGAAGGCCGCCTACCTGAACACCGGTGTGTGGGCCAAGAAAGCCATGAAGGAAGCCAAACTGTTTGGTGAGGTTGTTGAGGTGGCTTCTTCCGCTGATGCCAACTATACGTTCATCCCCAAGGGTTGGACAGTTCCCGCTGATGCCGACTACCTGCACATCACGACCAACAACACCATCTACGGTACGGAGATCCGCAAGGACCTCGACGTTCCCGTACGTCTGATTGCCGATATGTCGTCAGACATCTTCTCGCGCCCCATCGACGTCGCCAAGTATGACGCCATCTATGCCGGTGCCCAGAAGAACCTCGCCATGGCCGGTGTCACCATCGTCATCGTGAAGGACGACGCCCTGGGCAAGGCTCCCCGTGAGATTCCCACCATGCTCGACTACCGCACACACGTTGACAAGGGTTCGATGTTCAACACCCCGCCCGTGGTGCCCATCTACTCGGCTCTTGAGACCCTCCGCTGGATCAAGAAGAGCGGTGGCGTAGAGGCTATGGACAAGCTGGCTCAGCAGCGTGCCGAGATTGTCTATGGCGAGATTGACCGCAACAAGATGTTCCGTGGTACCGCCGTCGAGGAGGACCGTTCGCTGATGAACATCTGCTTCGTCATGGCCGACGAGTACAAGGAGCTGGAGAAGGACTTCCTGGACTTCGCCGTATCGAAGGGCATGGTAGGTGTCAAGGGTCACCGCTCAGTCGGTGGTTTCCGCGCCAGCTGCTACAACGCACAGACCATCGAAGGCTGCAACGCCCTCGTTGCCTGCATGAAGGAGTTCGAGGCTAACCACTAAATAATAACGACAACGAATTAAAACGAATTAAACGAATTAATTTATAATTAGTGCATTCAAAATAATTAGAGCAATTCGTGAAATTCGTCTTAATTCGTTGTTTTAAATTAATAATAGTATGAAAGTTTTAGTTGCAACAGAGAAGCCATTTGCAGCTGCTGCCGTGAATGGTATCAAAGCAGAAGTAGAGGCAGCCGGCCACGAACTGGCCCTGCTGGAGAAATATACCGAGAAGGCCCAGTTGCTCGACGCCGTCAAGGATGCCGACGCGCTGATTATCCGTTCGGACAAGGTAGACGCTGAAGTGCTCGACGCCGCCAAGCAGTTGAAGATTGTGGTGCGTGCAGGTGCCGGTTACGACAACATCGACCTCGCTGCAGCCACCGCCCACAACGTGGTGGCCGAGAACACCCCGGGACAGAACGCCAATGCCGTGGCCGAGCTGGTCTTCGGACTGCTGGTGTTCGCCGTCCGCAACTTCTACAACGGCAAGGCCGGTACGGAGTTGATGGGTAAGAAGCTGGGAATCCTGGCTTTCGGAAATGTTGGTCGCAACGTAGCCCGCATTGCCAAGGGCTTCGGCATGGATGTCTATGCCTATGACGCCTTCTGTCCCGCAGAGGTCATCGAGAAGGCCGGTGTTCACGCCGTAGCCAATCAGGACGCCCTGTTCGAGGAGTGCGACGTGGTATCGCTGCACATCCCCGCTACCCCCGAGACCAAGCAGAGCATCAACTACGCCCTAGTCGGCAAGATGAAGAAGGGTGGCATCCTGGTGAACACCGCCCGCAAGGAGGTCATCAACGAACCCGAACTGCTGAAGCTCATGGACGAGCGTCAGGACCTGAAGTTCGTCACCGACATCATGCCCGATGCCAACGACGAGTTCCAGAAGTTCGAGGGTCGCTACTTCTCTACCCCCAAGAAGATGGGTGCCCAGACTGCCGAGGCCAATACCAATGCCGGTATTGCTGCCGCCAAGCAGATCAACGCCTTCTTCAAGGACGGTGACACGAAGTTCCAGGTGAACAAGTAATCGACTTAAGGATATTTAAAGGGGAATCGCTTGGCGGTTCCCTTTTTTTTCTGTACCTTTGCCACTGAATAACAGACTAAACAAATCAAGATTATGCAAAGCGACCCCAAGCAGTGTCTCTACTGCACCAACAACGAGACTCTCCACAACCTGATGATTGAGTTTGCCCAACTGCGTGTCTCTCGCGCGTTCCTTTTTAAAGAACAGACCTACCGCGGCCGTTGCCTGGTAGCCTACAAGGACCACGTCAACGACCTCAACGAGTTGTCGGACGAAGACCGCAATGCCTTCATGGCCGATGTGGCCCAGGTCACCCGCGCCATGCAGAAGGCCTTCAACCCCGTCAAGATCAACTACGGTGCCTATAGCGACAAACTGTCACACCTGCACTTCCACCTGGCACCCAAATACGAGGGTGGTCCCGACTTCGGCGGCACGTTCCAGATGAATCCCGGAAAGGTCTATCTCTCCGACGCGGAATACGAAGAATTGATCAATCAGATTAAAGCCAACCTGTAAATGCGTAGAACTATCACCAAAATACTGCTGGCAACTGGTTTGCTGGCAGTCTCCAATATGCTGTGTGCACAGGTAATCCCCTTCTCCATGGAGGAGGAAGCAGCCCAGCAGAACACCCCCGAGGGATGGACGGCCGTACGGTTGCCGCAGAACCTGCCGACACTGACGGAGCAAAACACCTTCTATATCACCAGCTATGGTGCAACGACCACATCGGAGAACAACACCACAGCCATCCAGAACGCCCTCGACGCCGCAGTCAATGCAGGCGGTGGCATGGTGGTAGTTCCTGCCGGCGAATGGATGTTCGGCAGGATACAGATAGGCAGCAAGACCATCCTGCACCTCTGTGCCGGTGCCACCCTGAAACTGCTGCCTTACGCCAGCCAGACGCATACCAGCAAGACGCCCTATATCAGCAACAAGAGCGGCGCCTGCGACATCGTCATCGAGGGTGAGGGCAACACCAGCATCATCGAGGGTCAGGGCGGTCCTTGGTGGGACGCCGTGGACGCCAAGGAAAGTGGTCTGCAGCGCGGTAGTCTGATACGTTTCGAGAATGGCAACGGCGCGCGTTTCCTGTTTCGCAACTTCAAGATGCAGAATGCGCCCGGCACCAACCTGACGCTGGGCAACGGCGGGCGCGGTGGCCACAATACGGTACACAACGTCACCATCTATGCCCCGTCGTCACACGCCACCGACCGGTCGCACAACACCGACGGCATACCCATCTGGTCGGCATACGCCAACATTTACGACTGTGACATCGACACTGGCGACGACAACGTGGTGACCGACAGCAATGCCCAGTTCATCCACGTCTGGAACTGCCGTTTCAAGGCGGGCCATGGTGCCTCCTTGGGCAGCTATACGGAAAACATGCACGACATCATCTATGAAGGTATCAGTTTCGACGGCACCGACTGCGGTTTCCGTCTGAAGTCGAACAACGACCGCAGCGGTGATGTCTATAACCTCGTGTTCCGCAACTGCACCATCAACAACGTGATGAACCCCATCCAGATCACGGCCTGGTACGACACGCTGCCCACAAGTCCGGCAACAGCTGCCGCCAGTCCCTCGGACGTGACATCCACCACGCCGAAGTTCCATGACATCCTGATTCAGAACGTCACCGTCAGCGGGTACAATACCGCGCAGAGCAATGACAAGAATGCCAAGAACGGCTATGGCATCTTCATCTACGGACGTCCCGAGAGTCTGGTGAAAGACGTCACCTTCGACAACGTGCAGATACAGCATGGCAAAGGGCTGAAGCTGAACTTCTGTGAGGGTGTCAGCTTCATCAATGACTGTTCATACAAGAACACCAAGACCAACGTCAGTACAGCTACCAGTCCGCTGGCCGACCTGATAGAAGAGCAATACCAGTGCAGCTATTCGTGGAACGGCCAGGAGCTGCTGAATGTTACGACCTACCAGTCTTCATCAGCTGACGAACACACCTATTACTTCAACGACGGCTATAGCATCAGCAACACCGGTAAGGCATACCAGAACGGCAACGGTAACACCATCAAGTATTCCGCAGGCTACCAGTATACCATTGCCATCCCAGAAGGAAAGAGCGTAAAGGGCATCTCCTTCAAAGGCTACAGCAACAATGATACCAACAGCTGCCACTTGGCAGAAGTGAATGGAGTGCAATATGACGCAGACACGTACAGCTATGCCAACCGCAAGACGCTGGATGCGCCATCCAAGTATGTCACACACAGCATCACCCTCACCCAGCCCGTCAGCGGACAGTTGACCTTCACGCCCGGTGGCGCCCAGGCCTGCTTCATCATCACCCTCGACGTAATGTCCGGAACAACGGGCATCGCCCAAGTGGAGAAACTGGTGACTGACAACTTCTGCTATACGCTCAGTGGCCAACGTGTCCTCCACCCCACGAAGGGGCTGTATATCATCAACGGCAAAAAAGTAATCATCAAATAAACACACATTATGGCAATCATCAAACCATTCAAAGGCATCCGTCCACCGAAGGCATTGGTGGAACAGGTGGAGAGCCGTCCCTATGACGTGCTGGACTCTGAGGAAGCCCGTGCCGAGGCCGGCGACAACGAAAAGAGCCTCTATCATATCATCAAACCCGAGATAGACTTCCCCGTGGGTACGTCGGAGTACGATCCGCGCGTCTATGAGAAGGCCGCCGAGAACTTCCAGAAGTTCCAGGATAAGGGTTGGCTGGTACAGGACGAGGACGACCACTACTATATCTATGCCCAGACGATGAACGGCAAGACACAGTATGGTCTCGTGGTCTGCGCCCATACCGACGACTATCAGAAAGGCCATATCAAGAAGCACGAGCTGACACGCCGCGACAAGGAGGAAGACCGCATGAAGCACGTCCGCGTGAACAACGCCAACGTGGAGCCGGTATTCTTTGCCTACCCCGACAACCAGGTGCTTGACAGCCTCATCATGCGCTATGCCAAGACGGAACCGGAGTACGACTTCATCGCACCCATCGATGGTTTCCGCCACCAGTTCTGGGTCATCAGTGACGCTCAGGACATGCAGACCATCACCGCAGAATTTGCCAAGATGCCCAGCCTATATATCGCCGACGGCCACCACCGTTCGGCAGCTGCCGCCCTGGTCGGTCAGGAGAAACAGCAGCAGAACCCCAACCATCGTGGCGACGAGGAGTACAACTACTTCATGGCAGTCTGTTTCCAGGCTTCCCAGTTGACCATCCTGGACTACAACCGTGTGGTCAAGGACCTCAATGGTTTGAGTTCGGAGGAATTCCTTGCTGCACTCGGCAAGAACTTTACCGTCGAGGACAAGGGCACAGACATCTACAAGCCCCAGCACCTCCACGAGTTCTCGCTGTACCTCGACGAGCACTGGTACAGTCTGACGGCTAAGCCCGGCACCTATGACGAGAGTGACCCCATCGGCGTGTTGGATGTTGATATCAGCAGCCGCCTCATCCTGGACGAGATACTGAACATCGGCGACCTGCGTTCCTCGAAGCGCATCGACTTCGTCGGCGGACTGCGCGGCCTCGGCGAGTTGAAGCGCCGCGTTGATTCAGGAGAGATGCGTGCCGCTCTGGCGCTCTACCCCGTCACCATGAAGCAAATCATGGACATCGCCGACAGCGGCAAGATCATGCCACCCAAGGCAACGTGGTTCGAGCCGAAGCTTCGCTCCGGACTCGTCATCCACAAACTGGTATAAAAAAGCATGACAGACGAGTTCAAAACCATATCAGGTACAAGCGAGGGATTTTACTCTGAGAAGCGGAGTAAGTTCCTCGCTTTTGCCCATCATGTAGAGACGCTCGACGACATCAAGGACCTGTTGGCCAGCTATCGCAAGAAGTACTATGACGCCCGCCACGTATGCTACGCCTATATGTTGGGTGCCGAGCGTCAAGACTTCCGTGCCAACGACGACGGAGAACCGTCATCGACAGCCGGAAAACCCATCCTCGGACAAATCAACTCCAACGAACTGACGGACATCCTCATCGTTGTGGTGCGCTACTATGGCGGTGTGAACCTCGGCACCAGCGGCCTCATCGTGGCCTACCGCGAGGCTGCCGCTGATGCCATCAGCCATGCTGAGGTGGTGATGCGTCAGGTGGAGGAACAAGTCAAACATACATTTGCCTATCCGCAAATGAACGATGTGATGCGCATCGTCAAGGACATGAATCCACGCATCATCAGCCAAAACTACGAAGGGGCCACCTGTCAGATGGTGCTTTCCATCCGCAAGAGCGAAGCCGAACAGCTTCGCAACAGGCTCAAGGGGTTGCTATAGGTGCTATAGATGCTATAGTTGCTATAGATACTATAGCCCTAAGTAGGCAGCACAACTTTCCGCGCAGCGCTCGCCATCGACACCAGCAGAGACGATGCCACCGGCATAGCCGGCACCTTCGCCACAGGGGAACAGACCCTGCAGGTGCACATGCATCAGCGTCTCAGCATCACGCACAATGCGGACGGGCGATGACGTGCGCGTCTCGACGCCAATCATCACAGCCTCATTGGTCAGGAAACCATGACTCATGCGACCAAAGGTCTTGAAGCCTTCCTGCAGACGATGACTGACAGCCTCGGGCATCCAGAAATGCAGGGGCGACGAGATGAGTCCCGGAGCATAGGAACTCTTGGGCAGGTCATAGCTGAGACGGCGATTCACGAAGTCGGCCATTCGCTGGGCAGGAGCGGTCTGCTTCCGATTGCCCTGCAGCCAACAGTTCTTTTCCAGTTCTTCTTGGAAACGCATGACGCGCAACGGGTCATCACCGGCAATATCCTCCGCACGCGTCTCCACGACCATACCACTGTTTGACCACTGACCACCACGGTTGGAGGGTGACATGCCGTTCACCACAATCTGTTCGGGACCGGTGGCTGCAGGGATGACAAAGCCGCCAGGACACATACAGAAGGAATAGACGCCGCGACCATCAACCTGCGTGACGAAGGCATACTCGGCAGCAGGCAGGTATTTACCCCTACCCTGTCGGTTGTGATACTGTATCTGGTCTATCAGCATCGACGGATGCTCCAGACGGACACCGACGGCAATGCCTTTGGCTTCCAACGCAACATGGCTATCTGCCAGATAGCGATAGACGTCGCGTGCCGAATGGCCTGTGGCCAGTATGACGGGACCGCGGAACTCTTTGTCGGCTGCCAAACAGCCGACCACAGTATTACCGTTAAGAACAAGGCGCGTCATCTTCGTCTGGAAATGCACCTCTCCACCACAACGGAGGATGGTGTTGCGCATGTTCTCAATGACGCGCGGCAACTTGTCGGTACCAATGTGCGGATGGGCATCAGCCAAGATATTCGTCGAGGCACCATGCTGGCAGAAGACGTTGAGAATCTTCTCTATATTGCCACGTTTCTTCGAGCGCGTGTATAGTTTACCATCGGAATAGGCCCCTGCCCCGCCCTCACCAAAACAATAGTTGCTCTCGCCATCCACCTGTTGCGCCTTGCCAATCTGGGCGAGGTCGAGTTTCCGCTGGCGGACATCCTTGCCACGTTCCAGTACGATGGGACGCAGACCGAGTTCGATGAGTCGCAAGGCAGCGAACAGACCACCGGGACCGGCACCCACGACGATGACCTGCGGACGGTCGCTGACATCCGGATAGACGGTAGCGACATATTCGTCATCGGCAGGTTGTTCATGAATATAGACGCGCACCTTCAGATTGACAAAGATGGTACGCTGACGGGCATCGATGCTCCGCCGCAAGATGCGTACCGCCGTGATGGTACGCACGTCGAAGCCGTACTCATCAGCAATGTAACTGCTCAGAGCCTGCTCATGAGCAGCCACCTGGGGCAGCACCCGTAACTGGTATTCGTGGGTCATGAAGAGCCTTCGGTTGGGTTACTCGTCTTCGGCGAAGAGGTCGTTAGCCTCGGCGATCTCCTCCTCGTCAAACCACTTGGAGAGACGCTCCTTGGCCTTGGCCTGGATATTGGGATCGATGTCCGTCCATACCTTCTTCAATACAAAGAGCAGGACTGCCAAGTCATCGGTAAGGCCTGCAATGGGGATGGCATCAGGCACTACGTCGAGGGGACTGATCATATAGCCCAAGGCACCGATGATCATGGCCTTGTTGGCGGTACTGATCTTGTCGCTCTGCAGCGTATAGTACAATATCAAAGCAGCATAAACCAGCTTGGCACCGGCACGCTTGGCGATGCGGGCTATCTTCTCGGCAAAGTCGCTCTGCGAGAACTTGCTGGCGTAACTCATAAAATCAGGTAATTCCATATTCTTTTATTGACTGTTTGTCGGTTGATGATTTCGATTGATTCTTACCACGCGGATACCGGTATGCGAAGGGTGCTTCTGCAGATACCGGTAGAAAGTCATCGGTTCCTCTACGACTTTCTTGTGCAACTGCGAGGCATTCAGCAGGTGCAGGCCGTCGCGCTGCCAGACGGCAAAGCCCAAGTGGGCAATATCCAGTCCTTTCTTATTACACGTGATGGCGATGATGTCACCATCATGGACGGTCTGACGCAGCAGCGGGCTGTTGACGACACTGGACTTCGGAATGTAGCGGCGCACCAATGCTGAGAGCGAGTCCTCCTGATGGCGAATGGTCTCTACCCACTCGGGATGGGCGGTCAGGGCACGGTAGGCCTGCGGGTGGCTACTCATATAGTTGACCCGCACATGCTGCAAGGCCGTGAAGGGTGGCTGAGGGGCCTGTATCTCTGTGACGAATCGCAGTTGCTCATTGTCACCAATCCAGTCGGAGAAATAATGCAGTCTGGAGGGATAGCCCTGCAACAGGCCCTGCCTGTATCGCAACTGCCGGAGGACGGTCAGATAGTGCTCCCACGTCTGCCAGCCATGCTGGTGGCACCACGTCAAGGCCGTCACCGTCTCCACGAGCGTCGTACAGTCCAGTTCGCGGGTGTTGACCACCAACTGCTCCTCACTGTTGACCTCCAAAGTATGGGCAACATAGGGACGCCCTAACAGTTGTCTTGCAAACCAGAGCGTACCGGCATCGCTGGGCGCCTGCTGCAGGAGCCGACAGACCGTCAGGCTGTCTTCCTGTTGGTAGGTTACCTGACCACATACCGTCAGGGAGCACCACACGAGGATGATACATATCACGGTGTGTTTCATCGGCTTTTCTTTTTATAGGCGCTGCGGGCACCGAAGTTATATCCTACATAGATGTTCAGACTTCCAAAAATATTGTTGGCTGCGAAGGTGGACATCTTATAATTGTACGCACGGACGATGGCCGACGTGCCGGCATACCAGCGGTCATTGTTGTACACCAGACCGAAGCGTCCGATGCCGTCCAGATTGATATTCTTCAGGTCTATACGCCGCCGCTCGTTGTTATCGCCTAACGTCCGTTTGTAGGCCAGTGCCAACGACAGACTGCTACAGAACAGGAAGTTGCGGGCAAACACCCAGTTATAGGCGTAACCCACCGAGGCATTAAAGTCGGTGTATTCCACACTGTTGAACTTCAGACCCTCGCTCAACGGGACATTCGGACCGATATTATCAGTAATCAAGGTCTCCAGTTTGTCGTAGTCCAAGTCAATGTAGTTATGCATATAACCGATGCCGGCCATCCAGGAGCCGCAACTAATTTTCTGGCGTGTGCTCTGGTTGAAAGCTGCTGGATAGGAGAAGCGTTTGTGGTTGAAGATATAATAGAGATTGACACCCGTGATGCCCACATTGATGCCACCGAATGGCAACCCCTCTATGCTATGCGCATCGATGTTGTCACCCAGAGACACCTGCCGGACATGATAGTCACGGCCCGTCCGCCGGAAAAACAAATCGACACCCACACGGGCACTATACAGGCTGAACACAATCTCCTGTTTCAGCGAGCTGTTAGATACGTCAATGTTCTTCAGGTCAAAGGTATAACCCAGGAAAATCCAACGCCATCCGAAATAGGGGCCCAGCTTGAAGTTGGGTTCCGGAGAGAAAGTGAACGACTGGCTGTTCTGTCCCGTGGTACTCAAGCGATAGTAGTCATAGGTATGAGTGGCCTGCAGCATGACCGACCAGTTATAGTGCTGCGGTTCTACGTAACAAGTATCTATCTTGCTAAAGTTTTGGATGGTCCGACGTAGCCAACTCATCTTACGCACGGGCTGTTCAACATCCGTCGAATCTGCATCAGGGGCGGCCCAAACCGTCGTGACCAGCACAAGCAGGAACCATGTCAACAGCTGTCTCATCGGCTCAGAACTTCCCTAAGATACGGTCCAACACCCAGTTGACGGGCGTCGCCGAAACACTGGTACAACTGCAGAGGCCTATGCCTTGAAGATGTTCACAGACACTCTTGATGAGCGGATATTGAACGTATGGCGGATTGTCCACCGTGATCATCTCCTCGCCATCACTGGTAATGAGATGAATGGGCTTATAGTCAAAAACTGAAAAACTCAGCGATCCTTTGTCGCCAATGACATGGATGCGGTCTTCCCGGGCAGACTCGTGTGCCACGAAACACCATGAGCCACTACCGGGCAGTCCGTTCTCAAACTCAAAGCACGCACTGACGGAGTCCTCGGCCTGATAGAGGGCTCCGCGGTTCGCACGGATGCCACGGGCCTCAATGATGATGCCGAAGATGTCCTGTAACAAGTCCAACTGATGGGGAGCCAGGTCGTAGAAGTATCCTCCCCCCGCAATATCCGGCTGCAGGCGCCAAGGCAAGTCGGCGGTATTGCTATAGTCCAACTCACGCGGAGGAACGGCAAAACGCACCTGTACATTGATGACCTTGCCGATGGTGCCACTGCTGACAATATCCTTGACTTTCTGGAAATAAGGCAGATAGCGGCGGTAGTAGGCCACGAAACAAGGAACGCCTGTCTCCTCGCTGATGCGGTTGATGCGGGCGCAGTCCTCATAGGACGCTGCCAGGGGCTTCTCGACATACACCGGCTTTCCGGCCTTCATCGCCATAATGGCGAAGGTCGCATGGCTGGAGGGCGGTGTAGCAATGTAGATGGCATTCACATCGGGGTCGTCAATCAGTTCCTGGGCATCGGTGTACCATTTGGCGATACCATGACGCTCGGCGTAACTGCGGGCCTTTTGCTCCGAACGGCTCATCACGGCAACGACTGAAGAACCCTCCACCTCCGAGAAGGCGGGGCCGCTTTTCTTTTCCGTCACTTCACCGCAGCCGATGAAACCCCATTGCAATATCTTCATAATTGGGTGCAAAGGTACAAAATAATTCTTAATTCTTAATTCTTAATTCTTAATTTATTTGTACCTTTGCACCACAAATCAGAAAAAGAATGGAAAAACAACAAGATAACACCCTGATGAAAGCCCGTAGCCACCGCAATGTGTTGGCTACAGCCTTCAGAACCTATACCGGCTCGTTCTGGAAACTGGTACGTGCCACCTGGATACCGGCGGTGGTTACGGCAGTAGTCTCTACGGCCCTGGTCATGATGGTCTGCATGGAACTGTATTTCTTTGTCCCCCTGGCCATCGTGGCAGTCTTGCTGGAACTCACCACCTGGCTGTTTGCCGCCCAATGGCTGGCAGGCCGTCCGGTAGTCCGACTGTTCCGTCCTGCGTTACGCCACTGGCTGTTACTGCCGTTGACCATTGTGGGCATATCAGTTCTGCTGATACCGCTGACACTGATGGTCGCCATGCCCCTGCTGGTGCTGACATTTGCACAGGTTGAGTCGCAGTCGGGAGCCTTGACGGGTGATCCTACCGGCATGCCCTCCTACATCCCCTGGCTAACGGGCGCAGTATCCATGGGCATCACCCTCCTGCTGGTATATATCCACCTCTTTTCGGCCTTTGTGGCCTACTATGCCTGGGGCTCTGCTGAGACCCGCCAACAAGAACGACAGAAACTAAACATATCATGAAGAAGATTCTTTTCATTGACCGCGACGGCACCATCATCCGCGAACCTGCCGACGAACAGATAGACTCGTTCGAGAAACTGCAGTTTGTACCCCGTGCCATCAGTAACCTCGTATTTTTGAGGCAACATACCGACTATCGCTTTGTCATGGTCAGCAATCAGGACGGACTGGGCACTGACGCTTTTCCCGAAGACACATTCTGGCCTGTCCACAACTTCATCCTCGACACGCTGAAAGGGGAAGGTGTGGAGTTTGACGACATCCTCATAGACCCCCACTTCCCAGAGGACAATGCCCCGACGCGCAAACCCAATACCGGACTCGTCGAGAAATACATGAACGACCCGGAATACGACATCGCCGGCAGCTATGTCATTGGCGACAGAGAGACCGACCGGAAGTTTGCCGAGAATATCGGATGCGGATTCCTGCAGATTGCCACCACTCCCGACGCATCAGCGTCGGGCACCTCTTGGGACCGCGCCGCAGCCATCGCCTATGGCGGGGAGCGCACGGCCGAGGTGCGCCGCACCACCAAGGAGACCGATATCCTCATCCGTGTGGACCTCGACGGCCACGGCCATTGCGACATCTCTACGGGACTGGGATTCTTCGACCACATGCTGGAACAAATCGGCAAGCATGGTATGATGGACCTGACCATCCACACCCATGGCGACCTGCACGTCGATGAGCACCACACCATCGAGGATACGGCATTGGCTTTAGGCGAATGTCTGTTGAAGGCGTTGGGCGACAAGCGTGGCATCGAGCGCTACGGCTATGCCCTACCCATGGACGACTGTCTGTGTTCGGTATGTCTGGACTTCGGAGGACGTCCCTGGCTGGTCTGGGATGCCGAGTTCCACCGCGAGAAGATCGGTGAGATGCCCACGGAGATGTTCCTGCATTTCTTCAAAAGCCTCAGCGATGCTGCCAAGATAAATCTCAACATCAAAGCGGAAGGTACCAACGAGCACCACAAGATAGAAGGTATCTTCAAGGCCTTAGCGCGCGCACTGAAGATGGCTGTTCGCCGCGACATCTATCACTTTGAACTGCCTTCCACCAAAGGACTGCTATAAGGGCTGTCATACGTTACGCCAGATGGCGTGCCATGTCAACCAGACGGGGTACCAAAGGATGTCACCGGGATATTTCAGCAGGAGAGATAAGTAGTTACGCTTGCCTGACATGACGACATCTATGATGTACTCCCCATCACTGCGAGACATCTCGCATGGCATGTAGTCCTGGGAAAGGCCAAAGGCCTCTTGCATCACCCACATCATGCCCTGGGCAAACTTCGTCAGGCCAAAGGTCTTGAACAACTGATTGATGGTGACACCGTCACGGAAAGGTCTGAACCTCCCTTCCAGTCTCCGCAAGACGTAGTAGTAGTCCAACAACTGTCGCATGGTGATACCATCATACAGGAAACACTGTTGAAGGTGGAGCATCATCAGGAAGGCCATCATGGTGGCAGTGGGCCTTGTCAAGCCGTCGGTCGTCAGGAAGCAATAGTTATGGTTTCTGCGCAGCCACTTCTGCAAACGTCTGTTACGCAGGATATTGGCACACATCTCCGCTCTTCCCCGAGCCCGCATTTTCACACCACCGCCCAACTTCAGCGTCAGGAACTTATAGTCACAAACCACTGCCTTACGGCTTTTCTTCTTGGCATAGCCGATGACCTTATTCATGCTGCCATCTACAAAGACATCGATGACAGTAGGCTCACACAGTGGCTGGAGTTCCTCGGGATAGAAACAGAGACTCCCCACCTCATTCAGGAAAGACAGCCGTACCTTTGCTGCAGCCATATCACGCTGCAAACGGGCGCAGCGCTGTTGCAGGCGCTGGTTCTCTTCGCTGATGGACTCTGCAGCAGCCATCCAGTCGATGCTCTGGTCCTGCGGAATACGCAGTCCGAAGTCGAACAGGCGCTCAATGCCCCGATAGCAGATGCCTTGAAGCCCCTGGCGTTGGGCCATGTGATGTATCTGTTGCCATTCTTCATCCGACGGGCCCTGCTCCAGGCACTGGCGCTGTCCCATGGCGACCTGTATGAGTTCGAAAAAGGGGTTACTATGTGTCATATCCACAAACATACTGTTTAATCATTGCAAAGTTATACATTTATTTTGAATTCTCCACCATAAAGTCAGATTATTCTCATGTGCGTTGCAAGAATTAAGAATTATTTTGTACCTTTGCATTCAAAATCGAACGACAATCATGGCCGACGAAACGACAAACAGGATGCAGCAGCTCATCCAGGAGCTGAACGCAGCCAGCGACGCATACTACAACGGACAGGCGGAGCTGATGACGGACTACGAGTGGGATGCCCGCTTCGACGAACTTAAGCGTCTGGAGCAGGAGACTGGTACCACCCTCCCCGACTCACCCACCCAGAAGGTGTCGGAAGACAGCATCACCGGCCAGAAGGAGGAACATGAGTTTGCCGCCCTGTCTTTGGCCAAGACCAAGCAGGTGACGGACTTGGTCAAATGGGCAGAGGAACGTCCTATTTGGATCTCGTGGAAACTGGACGGTCTGACCCTGGTGGTAACCTACGATGACGGTCTTCTCACGAAGGTCGTTACCCGTGGCAACGGACACATTGGAACCAACATTACGCACCTCGCAAAAGGAATTAACGGAATACCGCAAACTATTGGTTCTAAAGAACATATCGTCATCCGAGGGGAAGCTGTCATCTCCTATGAGGACTTCGAGCGTTTCCTGATTGAGAGCGGCGAGGACTATGCCAACCCACGCAATCTGGCCTCTGGTTCACTGACGCTGAAAGACGTCGAGGAGGTTCGCCAACGCCATATCCGATGGATTCCCTTTACCCTGGTATCAGCCACCTCTGACCTACCCTCCTGGGGAGCACGCATGCAGTGGCTCGACCAACTGGGATTCCAGACCGTAGAGCGTCTGTTTGTGGAGCATCCGTCACAAGGCGCCGTACAGGATGGTATCGACGCCTTCACCCAGAAGGTCACCAGCAAGCAGAACCCCTTCCCCGTTGACGGGTTGGTCATCTGCTATGACGATACGGCCTATGCCCAGACGGGCAGCGTAACAGGCCATCATGCCACCCGTGCAGGACTGGCATTCAAGTGGCAGGACGAGTCAGCGGACACTGTCCTCAAGGAAATAGAATGGTCGTGTGCCGCCAGCACCATCTCGCCAGTAGCCATTTTCGAACCAGTAGAGTTGGAAGGCACCACCGTCAAGCGCGCCTCTCTCTGTAATATCAGCGAGTGTGAGCGTTTGGGCATAGGGGGCCCTGGCACCCGCATCAGCGTCATCAAGGCCAACAAGATTATCCCGAAGGTCATCGCCGTCACTCAAGCTGTCGGCACCTTCGCCGTACCCCATGAGTGTCCTGTCTGCCATGCTCCCGCTGAAGTGGTGGTCAGCGAACACAGCGACACCAAGACGCTTCACTGTACCAATGGCGACTGCCCTGCCAAAGAGCTGAGGAAATTTGCGCGTTTCGTATCGAAAGAGGGAATGAATATCGACGGCATTTCCGAGCAGACGCTTTCCAAGTTCATCAATCTCGGATGGATCAGTGAGTATGCCGACATCTACGGACTGCGCAGTCACATCCTTGAACTATCACGCATGGAGGGTTTCGGCGAGAAGTCGGCATCCAACATCATGCGGTCTATCGACAAGAGCCGCGAAGTACAAGCCCACCGTCTGCTCTATGCGCTCAACATCCCACTCTGCGGACTGGATGTCTGCAAGCGTCTGTTGTCCGCATACGCTTTGGACGACCTCGTCAACGAGGCCATCAAACAGGGCGACGACCTCTTTGCCACTCAGGCTGAGCCGCAGGATGTCTTTGCGCACGTCAATGGCATCGGCCCGGAGAAGTCTGCTCAGTTTGTATCGTGGTTCCGCCAAGAACGGAACCTGGCCCGCTATCGCCGGCTCCTGGCGTGCCTGCAGGTCACTACGCCCGCTCTGGCACCGTCGGGTGACCGATGCCAGGGATTGACCTTCGTCATCACGGGCGACGTCCACCACTACAAAAACCGCAACGAACTCAAGGCCTACATAGAGTCACAAGGGGGCAAGGTAGCCTCAGCGGTGAGCGGTTCCACGTCATACCTTATTAATAATGATGTCACCTCCACGTCGGGCAAGAACAAGAAAGCCAAGGAACTGGGAATCCCCATCCTGTCAGAAGACGACTTCTTAGCGGCCTACGGCCTAAATGATAATTGATAATTGACAATTGATAATTGATATGGCACAGAAATTCAAACCCGCCACACTCTGCGTACAGGCAGGCTGGCAACCCAAGAACGGAGAATCGCGCGTGCTCCCCATCGTTCAGAGCACCACATTCAAGTATGACAACACCGAAGAAATGGCCGACCTCTTTGACCTGAAAAAGGAGGGCTACTTCTACACCCGTCTGGCCAACCCCACCAACGATGCGGTGGCCCAGAAGATTGCAGCCCTGGAAGGCGGCGTCGCTGCCATGCTGACCTCCTCTGGTCAGGCAGCCAACTTCTACGCTATCTTCAACATCTGCGAGGCTGGCGACCACTTCGTGACCTCCAACGAGATCTATGGCGGCACCTACAACCTCTTTGGTGTCACGCTCAAGAAATTGGGCATCGACTGCACCTTCATCTCCCAAGAGGCCAGTGAAGAGGAAATTGATGCCGCCTTCCGCCCCAACACCAAGGCGCTGTTCGGCGAGACCATCTCCAATCCTGGCTGTCAGATTCTCGACATTGAGAAGTTTGCCCGTATTGCCCACAAGCACGGTGTGCCCCTCATCGTTGACAACACCTTCCCCACGCCCATCAACTGCCGTCCTTTCGAGTGGGGCGCCGACATTGTCACCCACTCCACCACCAAGTACATGGATGGTCATGCCACCCAGGTGGGCGGCTGTGTCGTTGACAGCGGCAACTTCGACTGGGACGCTCATGCAGACAAGTTCCCCGGCCTCACGACTCCCGACGAGTCGTACCACGGCCTGACCTACACCAAGAAATTCGGTAAGATGGCCTACATGACCAAACTCGTCGCCCAGTTGATGCGCGACCTCGGCAGCATACCCTCGCCTCATAACGCCTTCCTGCTGAACCTCGGCTTGGAGACGCTTCATCTGCGCATGCCTCAGCACTGTAAGAACGCACAGCGCGTCGCAGAATTCCTGGAGGCTCACGAGCGGGTGGCCTGGGTACACTATAGCGGACTGCCCGGCGACAAGAACCACGCCCTGGCCCAGAAGTACCTGCCCAACGGCTCATGCGGTGTCATCGCCTTCGGTCTGAAGGGCGACCGTCAGACAGCCATTCAGTTTATGGATTCGCTGAAGATGATTGCCATCGTCACGCATGTCGCCGACGCACGCACCTGTGTGCTGCACCCCGCCAGCCATACCCACCGCCAACTCAGCGACGAGCAGTTGCTGGAAGCCGGTGTAGCCCCCGACCTCATCCGTCTCTCCGTAGGTATTGAGGACTGCGACGACATCCTGGCAGACATCCGACAGGCATTGGACAAGATATAATACGATAAAAATACAAACCACGAATTACACGAATTTTACGAATTGAAGCGCACCTACCATTAGGGCCTTAAAAAATTCGTAAAATTCGTGTAATTCGTTGTTAGAAAACCTCAGTTTCCTTTATTTCTGTCTGAAGCGCTCAGCCTGCGAGCGTATCAGTTCCTCGTCATCGAAGTAGTTGATACGCATGGCCTGGCGGACCTCATCCATGGTCTGGGCAGCCGTCTCACGGGCCTGCTCCGTACCCTTCCGAAGGATATTGTATATCTCTGGGATGTCCTGCTCAAACTCATGGCGGCGCTGGCGCATAGGCTCCAGGAACTCGTTGAGTATCTGGTTCAGGAACTTTTTACACTTCATATCCCCCAGACCGCCACGGCGATAGTGGTCCTTCAACTCATCGAGGTTCTGGTATTCAGGCCAGAAAGCTGCAAAGTGCTCGGGTTTCGAGAATGCATCCAGATAGGTAAATACGGCATTACCCTCCACATGGCCAGGGTCGTTGAGGTTGACATGCTCCGGATCGGTGTACATGGAGCGCACCTTCTGCCAGACGGTGTCAGCATCATCAGAGAGGTAGATGCAGTTACCCAGCGACTTCGACATTTTCTCCTTGCCGTCGGTACCGGGCAGACGACGGGCAGTGGCATTCTCGGGCAACATGATATTGGGCTCCACGAGGACAGGGGCATAAATCTGGTTGAAACGGCGCACCAGCTCACGGGTCACCTCCAGCATGGGCTCCTGGTCTTCACCGGCGGGAACGGTCGTGGCCTTGAAAAGCGTGATGTCGGCAGCCTGACTGACGGGATAGCAGAAGAATCCCAGAGGGATACTCTCACCCTCGAAGCCGCGCATCTTCACCTCCGTCTTGACGGTGGGATTACGCTGTACGCGACTGACAGATACCAGGTTCATCAGGTAGGTCGTCAACTCAGCCAGTTCCGTTATCTGGCTCTGGATGAACAGCGTACACTTCTCGGGATTCAACCCTGCCGAGAGATAGTCCAGCGCCACCTCGATGATGTTCTGGCGAATCTTCTCCGGATTGTCGGCATTGTCTGTCAGCGCCTGTACATCGGCCATGAAAACAAACATACGGTCAAAGTCGCCAGCCTCCTGCAGTTCCACGCGACGGCGCAGCGAACCGACATAGTGTCCTAAGTGCAACTTGCCCGTAGGACGGTCACCTGTCAATATAATCTTTCCCATTTTCTGTCTTTTTTGAATTTTTGCGTGCAAAGTTACAAAATTATTGCGAAATATTTGTATCTTTGCAGAAAGAAAAGTCAAAAACTATTTGGTTATGATAGAATACCTGATTAATCACATGTGGCAGTCATGGGCCATCGTTGCCGTGATATGTCTGATTTTAGAGTTGTCGTCGGGTGACCTGTTCATCGTCTGCATATCGCTGGGTGCCCTCTGTGCAGCCATCGCCGCAGCCCTGGGCGTAAGCATCTACTGGCAACTCGCCATCCTGGCCGTATGCTCCACGGTGGCCATCTTCACCATCCGCCCTGTCGCCCTGCGCTGGCTACATAAGGACGAGCCCCAATTGCAGAGCAATGCCGACGCACTGGTTGACAGCATAGGGCGCGTCACGGAAGACATCCCTGCCGAGGGTACGGGATATGTGCAGATATATGGTGACCAGTGGCGCGCCGTCAGCGCCGATGGCTGTGCCATCGGCACAGGCACCAAGGTGCGGGTTATCCATCGCGAGAGTACCGTACTCACCGTGGAGGCTCTGAAGGACTAACGTTTTTAACTAAAGAATGATATTATGGATTTTATGAGTATCGTACTAATTGCCATCATCGTCTTGGTGGTATTGTTTGCCAAAATGGCACTGGTCATCATCCCACAGTCGGAGACAAGAATCATTGAGCGACTGGGTCGCTACTATGCAACGCTCAACCCGGGTGTCAACATCATCATCCCGTTCATCGACCGCTCCAAGGAAATCGTGGTGTTGTCGCGTGGACGCTATGCCTACTCCACGGCTATCGACCTGCGTGAACAGGTGTATGACTTCCCGTCACAGAATGTGATTACGAAGGACAACATCCAGATGGAGATCAATGCCCTGCTCTATTTCCAGATTGTAGATCCCTACAAGGCTGTCTATGAGATCTCCAACCTGCCTAACGCCATTGAGAAACTGACACAGACCACGCTGCGTAACATCATTGGCGAGCTGGAACTCGACGAGACGCTGACCTCGCGCGACACCATCAACACCAAGCTCCGTGCCGTATTGGATGACGCCACTGACAAATGGGGCGTCAAGGTGAACCGTGTGGAGTTGCAGGACATCATCCCACCCGCAACAGTGCTGAACGCCATGGAGAAGCAGATGCAGGCCGAGCGTAACAAGCGTGCACAGATCCTGACCTCCGAGGGTGAGAAGGCTGCTGAGATTCTGGCCTCCGAGGGTGAGAAGACGGCCATGGTCAACCGTGCCGAGGCTGCCAAGCAGCAGGCCATCCTCCATGCTGAGGGTGAAGCCCAGGCGCGCATCCGCAAAGCCGAGGCTGAGGCCAAGGCCATCGAACTCATCACCGAGGCCGTCGGAAAATCGACGAATCCTGCCAACTACCTCCTGGCCCAGAAGTACATCCAGATGATGCAGGAACTGGCCGAGGGCGACAAGACCAAGACCGTCTATCTGCCTTATGAAGCCACCAACCTGCTGGGAAGCATCGGTGGTATCAAGGACCTGTTCAAGACAGAATAAGAGATACAGGAAACATCATCAAAAAAAAGAGGCTCAGGCCTCTTTTTTTAATGGTATGGTAAACGAGAATGTCGAGCCTTCTCCCTCGACAGATTCTACGTAGGCATCACCGCCATTCTTCTGGGCGAAGTCCTGACAGAGTTGCAAGCCCAGACCGGAGCCTTCCTCACCACCCGTGCCATAGGTCGTCTCTCCCTTGTGGAAGATGCTCTCCACACGGTCGGCAGCAATACCGACACCATGGTCTCGCACACTGATACGGGCAAAGTCGCCTTCACGCTTGTAGAACACCTCGATGGCCTTGCCTTCGGGAGTGAACTTAACGGCATTGGATAGCAGGTTGCGCAGGATGGTCTTAATCATATCATTGTCGCCATAGACCGTCAGTTTCTCGTCCGACGGCAGCATTTTCAGGTTGATCTTCTTCATCTCGGCAATCATGCGGAAGATATCCACCACACCGGGTACGATATCGTCGAGGTCGAGGTCCTGATAGACCACATTGAGACGTCCCGTCTGACTCTTCGTCCACTTCAGCAGGTTGTCCAGCAGGTCGTGGGTCTCCTCCGATTCGCGGTTGGCCTTGTCAAGGAGACCGAAAATCTCATCACCCACCACATCGGGCGACACCACATTGACAGCCAGATTGAGCACCATACGGATGGAGGCCATCGGCGAGCGCAGGTCGTGGGCTATCACCGAATACATCTTGTCGCGATTCTCGATGGTGCGGCGCAGCTCCTCATTCTGCTTGACGATGATGCGCTTGGCAGCAACCAGCTGTATCTGGTGCATCACACGCATGACGAGCTCTTCCTTGTTGAAAGGCTTGGTGAGGAAGTCGTTGGCACCCACCTGGAAACCTTTGACCAGGTCGTTGGGGTTATTCAAGGCCGTCAGGAAGATGATGGGAATGTCCATCGCCTCGGGATCTTTCTTGAGGATGACGGCGACATCGAAACCACTCAAATCGGGCATCATCACGTCCAGCAGAATCAAGTCTGGTTTCTCTTTTTTTACCTGTTCCAGACACTGATTACCATTAGCTGCCGTACATACCTGAAAGTGCTCGTTCGTCAGCAATATCTTCAGTAACAGCACGTTACTGACGACATCGTCAACGATCAATATCTTATATTCTTCTCTGTTAATTTGAGATTCGAAGGTTTCGTTCAGCTCCATCTATGATTGGCATTTAGTTGTTTTAGGCTGCAAATATAATGATTATTCAGCACACAGCCAAAAAATAATTGCTTTTTCTTACTTCTGAAAAAGAAAATGGAGGAGCGGCAATCACTTGCCTTGCTCCTCCATGCTTATTTTAATAGAATTTGAAATAGCGACGGGCGTTGTTATACGAGATGTCCTCGACCATCTTGCCCAACAACTCGCGGTCGTCGGGCAGCAAGCCTTTCTCCACGTCGTTGCCCAGCATATTGCAGAGTATGCGGCGGAAATACTCGTGGCGCGGATAGCTCAGGAAGGAACGTGAGTCGGTCAGCATACCCACGAAACGGCTGAGCAGGCCCAGTACGCTGAGGGCATTCATCTGGCGCTCCATACCGTCCTTCTGGTCGTTGAACCACCAGCCGGAACCAAACTGGATCTTACCTGGTTCGCCACCCTGGAAGTTGCCGAGCATGGTAGCGATGACCTCGTTGGCGCAGGGGTTCAATGTATATAATATGGTACGCGTGAGTTTGTCCTCCATATTCAGCTTGTTGAGGAACTTCGACATGGCCTTGGCGGTATTGAACTCACCGATGGAGTCAAAGCCCGTATCAGCACCCAGCTGGTTGTACATCTTGGTATTGTTGTTACGGATGGCACCATAGTGGAACTGCTGTGTCCAGTCGGCATCGGCATCCATCTCTGCCATGATGGTGAGGAAGCAGTGTTTGTACTGGCGGGTCTCCAGGATGGAGAGCTGCTGACCGCGCATGGCCTTCTCGAAAATGGTCTCTATCTGAGAATCGGTATATTCCTCATCATAGAACTCCTCAATACCATGGTCAGAGAGCTTACAACCCTGAGCGGTAAAGAAGTCATGACGCTGCTTCAGGGCGTCAATCATGTCAGCGAACTTGGTGATGGTCACACCGCTGACCTGCTCCAACTGGTGGATATAGCCGGGGAACTCAGGAGCCTCGATATTCATGGCCTTGTCGGGACGCCAGGCGGGAATCATCATGGGATCGTCGGCAGCCTTGTGCTTGGCATATTCAATGTGGTTGTGCAGGTCGTCAACGGGGTCGTCGGTGGTACATACACACTCCACGTTGTAGTGCTTCATCAGACCGCGGGCCGAATACTCGGGCTGCTTCAGTTTCTCGTTACACTCGTCGAAGATCTCGCGGGCAGTCTTGGGCGACAACAGCTTATCGATGCCGAAGGCAGTCTTCAGCTCCAGGTGGGTCCAGTGGTACAAGGGGTTACGGAGCGTGTAGGGAACGGTCTCGGCCCACTTCTCAAACTTCTCCCAGTCACTGGTGTCCTTGCCGGTGCAGTATTTCTCGTCCACGCCGTTGGTGCGCATGGCACGCCACTTGTAGTGGTCACCACCCAGCCACAACTCGGTGATGCTCTTGAAACGATGGTCGTTGGCCACCATCTCGGGAATCAGGTGACAGTGATAGTCAATGATGGGCATCTTTGCCGCATGGTTGTGGAACAAGTCCTGAGCCACTTCGTTGTCAAGTACGAAGTTCTTGTCGTTGAATTGCTTCATAGTCGTTATTTTGTTATTTGTTTTTAGTGATTTGTTCTTAGGATTTGCAAATATAAGAAATAAAATCCATTCTCTGAAAAAGAATACGGTCATTTTGCAGAAAATTAACGTAAACGTTTTCCCGTCTCGTAAATTATTTATAACTTTGCGCCCATGCAAAGCAAAGTACTACTGATCTATACCGGAGGGACTATCGGCATGAACCGTAATCCCCAGACAGGAGCCTTGGAGCCTTTCGACTTCGAGCACTTGTTACAGAACGTTCCCGAACTGAAACAGTTTGATACTGAGATAGCTACCTACCAGTTCTCGCCGCCCATAGACTCCAGCGACATGTCACCACGCTTGTGGACGGACTTGTCACATGTCATTGCAGATCATTACGGCGACTACGACGGCTTTGTCGTACTCCACGGTACCGACACGATGGCCTACACGGCCTCTGCCCTCTCCTATATGTTGGAGAACCTCACCAAGCCCGTCATCTTCACGGGTTCACAACTGCCCATCGACCAGCTGCGCACCGACGGCAAGGAGAACCTCATCACCTCCATCGAGATTGCCGCAGCCAAGGACGACAACGGCCATGCCCTGGTGCCCGAGGTGGGCATCTACTTCAATGGCCGCCTGCTGCGTGGTAACCGCACCACCAAGCAGAGTGCCGACGGTTTCAACGCCTTCGAGTCGTTCAACTATCCGCACCTGGTGGATGCCGGCGTCAACATCGTCTATCACCACGAGCGCATCCTGCAGCCCAACTGGGAACGGCCCATGACTCCGCACTATCGGCTGGACAACAACGTCATCATCTTCTCGCTGTTCCCTGGAGTCCGCGAAGACCTTATCCGTCACATCATCCACACCCCGAACCTGCGCGCCATCGTCATGCGTACCTTCGGATCGGGCAATGCCCCGCAGACGCCGTGGCTCATCAACGCCCTCAGGGAGGGTTCACGAAACGGAAAGGTCATCGTCAATATCAGCCAATGCATGCAGGGCACGGTGGAGATGGGCCGCTATGACACGGGGGTCCGCCTGCAGGAGGCTGGCGTGGTCAGCGGCTACGACTCAACAGTAGAAAGCGCCGTAGCGAAACTGATGTATCTGCAGTCTCACTACGACGACCCTGAAAAAGTGCGATACTACATGAACCGTAGCATCCGCGGAGAAATCACGCTATAGGGCTCACCAGCTTACCTCTCACTTCTTACCAATTACCTCTTTAAAGAACTTCAGGCACTGGCGGAACAGGTGATTACGCGTGTTGCCGCCACCGATGCGGTGGTTGCGACCCGCATAGACCAGTTGCCGGAAGTCCTTGTCGGCATCGACCAGTGCACTGGTGTACTCCTCGGTATTGCGGAAGTGGACGTTGTCGTCGTCTGTTCCGTGACAAAGCATCAGTGCGCCGTGCAGCTTGTCGGCCCTGGTGAGCGGACTGTCATCATAGCCTGTGGGGTTCTCGTTGGGCGTACGCATGTAGCGCTCGGCATAGATGGTATCATAGAAACGCCAGGAGGTAGGCGGGGCAATGGCAATACCGGCACAGAAGACATCACGGCCCTCCGACATGGCCATCAGCGTATTGAAGCCGCCAAAGCTCCAGCCCCAGATGGCGATGCGGTCTTTATCGACATAGGACTGCTGACCCAGCCACAGGGCGGCCTCTACCTGGTCGTGGGCCTCCAACTGCCCCAGTTTCAGATAAGTACATTTCTCAAAGTCCACGCCGCGGCCTCCCGTGCCACGGTTATCGACACAGACGCAGAGATAGCCTTGCTGACAGAGCAGCTGTTCCAACAGGGCACCCTGGCGCACCATACCGATGTTCCAGCTGTTCTTCACCTGCTGGCTACCCGGACCGCCATACTGGAACATCACGACGGGGTACTGCTTGCGGGTATCAAAGTCTGCGGGCTTCACCATCCAGCCGTTCAGCGTTACGCCGTCCTGCGTGGTCAGTGTGAATAGTTCGCGACGGCCCAGCGTATAGTCCTTCAACTGTTGGGCCAGTGCCTTGTTGTCTATCAATGTGGTGAGCGTCTTGCCACTGTTGCTGCAGAGGGCATAGATGGTGGGGGTATTGATGTCGCTCCACTCATGGAGGAAATACTGATAGTTCTTACTGAACACAGCGGTACTCCACCCTGCCTTGTCGGTCAGACAGTCACGCTTGCCATTGCTGTGAGCCACCCACACGCGCTCGTCGGTAGCGCCCTTTTCGTGCGAGGCGAAATAGGCATTGCCGGTCTTCTCGTCATAGCCATAAACATCGCTGACCTCATAGTTGCCGCTATCGACCTGGCGCAGCAGCTGTCCGTTCTGGTTATACAGATAGAGGTGCATATAGCCGTCGCGGTCGCTGGGCAGCAGGATGTGGCGGTCTGTGAAGCAGGTATGGCGGATGACCTCCTCACGGACATATTTCGGCACCTGCTCCTCGATGATTTGTTTGCAGACCGTCGAAAGCGAATTGGCCAGGAAGATGCGCAGACAGTCCTGATGGCGGTTCAGCGTGAAGACAGCCACCTGTTCCGGCTGACTGGTCATCACCAGTCGGGGAATATAGCCGTCCTGGTCAACGGGCACCTGCAACTGGCGGGTCTGACGGCTCAGGATGTCGTAGCTCCATACCGAGACCTTCGAGTTCTCGTCACCGGCAAAGGGATACTTGTAGCTGTATTGCGGCAGACGGTATTCCTTGACGGCCTTCTCGTCGTAGCGCACCCAGACCAACTGCTTGGAGTCGGCAGTGAACACCATGGCGCGGCTATGCGAGAACTCCTCCTCATTCACCCAGTCGGGAATGCCGTTGATAAGTTCGTTGCGCTTGCCGTTCTTCGTGACCTGTACCTCTGCGTTGTCGTAAAGAAGTTTCACGAGAAAGATGTTGTTGTCACGCACAAAAGCGATCTGCTGACCGTCGGGCGAAAAGAGCGGGGTCTGCTGCGGACCGTTTTCGGACAGCGGGGCCAGGCGGTTATTGCGCAGGCTATATATATAATAGGTGGCGCTGAACGAGTGACGGTAGATCTTCTCGGTCTTCGCCTGCACCAGCATGCGCTGACCGTCGGCACTCATCAGGTAGCCGTCTATGCGCTCCAGTTTGACACCTTTGGCGGTAGCCACGTCAAACAGCGTGGCTATGGCCTTGCCAGTCTTGAACGAGTACTGCACCACCTGGCGTCCGTCCTTGCTCAGTTGGGCATACGTCTCACCGTCAGCCAACGGACATACGGCACCAAACGTCTCACCGGCAAACTTGCCACACGTAACATCTTTCAACTCCAAGTTCTTGGCGGTTGCAGTCATCATTGTCATCAATGCTAAGGTCATGAAAAGGATTCGTCTCATACTATCGTTGTTAAGGACCATCGGATGGTCATTTTTTCAAACGGCAAAGATACGAAGAAAGGTCCAAACAGCCAAATCTTTTAGCGTTTTTTAGGGAAGACAAAAGGGCATGCTCCTAACGGAACATGCCCCCATCAATATATAGGTAGTTAGTTAGTGTCATTTGCTTTTCGCCACAAAATTAGGTAGATTTTTCTGATTGTACATTGCAAAATTGCAGAAAAATGTTGCAAAATTGCAAATTGAGTGTTTCTACTTGTTTTCGACTTGGTATTGTCAAGAAGAATGACTAATTTTGCATGGATGTTTTTGAATATATTGACAACAGCTCCGCTGATGGTGAGCCTCATGGTCACCATCCAGTTGATTTTGGAACAACGCCACCGCAAGGATCATTTGCTGCGCTGGCTTATCGCATGGGGTGTCTCTGCGACACTGCTCTATTGCGGCCACTTCTTCTATTTCCACCATGCCATCCAATGGATACCGTGGACCAATACCATTTATGTGGCTGCCAATCTCAGCGTATATCCCTTATACCTTATTTATTTAAGCGACCTGACGGACGAACACCCCATATCCGCGCACTTGGGCAAGCTGGCGTGGCTCCTGGGACCCGCCATTCTGTTTAGCATATCCACAGGTGTATTGTACGCACTGATGACGGAACAGGAACGGATGCTGTACATTGAGCAAATGCTGTACGCCGACAAGATAACAGGGCTGAAGGGACTTCCCCTGCTGCAAGCCATCCTCCACGACCTGAATCGCGTGCTCTTCACCATACAGGTCGTAGGTGTGGCTTTCATCGGAATCCGGAAGGTACGCCGTTACAATCATACGGTCAGCCAACTGTATGCCGATACGGAAGGTAAGGAAGCCGCAGGACTTGCTTCTTTACTTAAACTGTTCATCGTAACAGCCTCGTTATCATTCGTTTTCAATATCATTGGGCGCTCGTACTTCGACCATTCCGAATGGCTCATTCTCCCCGCCCTACTCTTTAGCACCCTCATCTTTGCTATCGGGTGGATGGGACTGAACCAGCGTTTCTCCATTCGCAACATAAACATAATGCCAGAGGACACAACGGTCACTCAGGGAGAGGAGAAAGAGCAGAACCATAACAAGAAATTTGTTTCTAAAGACATGCTCTTTGCACAGTTTGAGGAACTGGTCCACAGCCAGAAACTCTTCCTCGAGCACGACCTGCGTTTAGAGCAGGTGGCCAGAATGCTGGGCACCAACCGCACCTATCTGCTCACGGCACTCAACAGTTGCATGCACATGACGTTCAAAGAATACATCAACCGCCTGCGCATCAACTATGCCGAACAACTCATGACGGAAGACCCCACCCTCTCCAAGAACGACGTCGCCATGCGGTCAGGCTACAACACCCTATCGTCGTTCTACCGTAATTACAACACTTACCGTTCTCAGTCCACCCTGAAGAACAAGTTTAGCGGGCATGCCCTGATCGGACATACCCGCTAAAGTCATCATCGGATGAACGTGGCTTGGACTTACTTCTTCTGGAAGCGAGCCGTCTGCGCACCGTCAGCCGTGGTCAGCGTCAGTACGTAGCTGCCCTGCGGCAGATCGTAGATGCCTACGCGGTCGCCAATGACGCCCAGGCTCTTCACCAACTTGCCATCGATGTTATAGATGCTAACGCTACCCTCCACATCGGCAGAGAAGTAAACAAACTGGTCGTCATACTTCACGTTGATGGTGGTCATCTCCTGCTTCACGCTGGCTCTGTTGGTGGCTGAGCCGCCGAAGACAGCCTTTGCCTTCGTGATGGGATCCTTGATGGTGAAGTCAATCATCGGGTCGTTATAGTCAGTACCGTTGATGGTCCACTTCTGGAACTTGTCATCAGTGACGGGGATGGCGATCAGACGGACGACACTACCTACGATGGTAGAGAGCGTTGTGGTAGCATCCAGTCCGCTACGCGGGAAGGCTACACCCATGCCCTCGGAAGTAATCTCGATAGAGCCCAAATTGATGGTGCAGCCCTCGGTGATGTGCACCTTAGTGTTGCTACTACTGCTACCCCAAGCGATGTAGTAGTCCTTGTCGGCTATGAGGCGGAACTTGGCAACACCAGTATCCAAGGAGCCATTATATCCGTTACCCTCCTCGTCAGACAACCTAAGCCAGCCGTCATACGGTTTGCCTTCCTCATTGACATAGAACGTCACGAGGGCTGGAACTATCAGCGTAGCTTCAGCGTTGCCATCAGTCACGACGACTTTCTGACTGGCTGTTACACTTCCGCTCATAGATGCGGTGTAATCGCCAGGGCCGACCTCAAAGATAACCTGACCATTCTCGTCGGTACTACTGCCGTCGGAAGAGTCGCTATTGCCAAAGTTGACATACTCACCCTCCATCTTCTTGCCGTTCACATCCTGTACGGTGATGGTCACCTTATACTTATTGATGTTCACCTGCTCGTCTTTGTTACCAACGGTAAACTCACCTTTGACACCAGAAGAAGAATAGGTGTAGTCGCCAGGCTGCAGATAGAAGACTGCCTCGCCATTATTATTGAAATCAGCAGACTTGCCGTAGTAATAGTAATTGCTGCCGTCGCTCTTAGCCCGTACCGTCACATTACCACTCGTAGTGGGAACACCTCCGGTCTTCGAGACAAACGTCACCTTCTGATGAGCCAGGAAAAAGGTCTGGGGGCTATTCAGCACAATCTTGTCACTCCAGTGTCCAGTCTGATCGCGCAACCAGTAGCTACCGGCATCAATGGAAGATCCGTAGGTAGAAGTGGAGTAGAAAGTATTCAATTGGGTATTCTGGTCACCATATTTATACAGATACCAGTAATAGCCATCGGGCAGAGGGTAATCGCCATAGTGGCCTACAACACGCATGTTGAATTGTGACGGGACGGGAGCGCCCTCGCTCCAATCAACCTCCTTGTCTGCTGCTGACAGGTCAAAATAGATACGCTGACCGTCCTTCTCATAATAATAGCCATTAACGGGAGGCAGGAAAGTGAAATTGTTATACGAACTCACACTGGCGACCTGATCACCATCTCTATAAATATACACCCACGAGTTCAGGTTCTGAAACGTTAGTTTCCTCATTTCAAGGTCCAGTTCGTCCAAGCCTGTAGTGGAAACTGTAAAAGCGCCACGCATGCCATTTTGAGTCACATAGGCCACAGACTGACCTTTATAGTCATCAGAAAGAATGATTTCCTGCTTGGCATTAAAATATTGCGCGTCATAATAACTATTAGAAGTGGCAATTCGTTCACCTTTCATATACAAGGAAACCGACGAACTCACATTGTTCATTTCTTCATTGGTCAACAACGTACCATTGTACTTGTAGTTGAAAAAGATCTGTGCTTGAGCTCTCAACAAAGAGGGAGTCATCAGCATAACCACAAGTGTTAAAAGGGATAATACATTTTTCATAAGCGTTAAAATTTAATGAGTAAATAAATAATATGTCGCAAAGATAGCGTATTATTCTCTTCACAGCATTGCAAAACCACAAATAGTTGTCGCAAAATTGCAAAAACTGATTTTTCGGCGGCACTGGGCGAGGAAAAGCCGGGGAACGGCTGTGAGCTGCCGGGGAACGGCTACGGACTGCCGGGGAAGGCTGTTCCTGCCGGAAAATGCTCAGCACTTTTCCAAAAACGCTCAGCACTTTCCGGCGGGAAGGGCGTTGTCCTCGCGCGCATGCGCGTGCGCGCGCCTACCGCGCGCGAAGAAATCAAAAAATAACCTTCACCTTCACCCGTATCGGCGGAAACGCACTGTACACAGGCTCTCCCGAGGGTTTCTGAAAACTGTCGGAGAGGGCATAACCTTCACCCATCCTTCACCTCGGGCGTCGGGTGAAGGATGGGTGAAGGATAGCTCCTGGGCAGAGCGGGCCCGAATCTCTCGGAAAGCCCTGTAAATAAAGGATTCCACGGGTACGGGTGAAGGTGAA